>JAABUP010002360.1_pt1 | contig 36645 bp, 33 predicted proteins | sample 5559201 | NCBI WGS metagenome assembly JAABUP01 (sample SAMN10711887, study PRJNA513373) | rock metagenome | isolation source: Antarctica rocks | place: Antarctica
GTTCCAACACATAGCGGTGCGGAGCGCTGGGGCGCGTTCCTCGACGGGCCATACTGCTCCTCCTGCCCCGGCCAACACGGTCGGGATGCCGCAGTATCCCCTACCCCGGCCAAGTTTGCCAGCCTAGTTTAAAAACTCGTGAATAGGGAGCAGCAGCACCGTCAGTACGCAGAAATTCTTTTCCTCATCCTCCGCCTCGTCGATATAGGCGAGAAATGCGTCTGTCACCGTACGGCCCTCTCGCTTTGCTCAATGACGGCCTATGTGGCTTGCGGGGAGAGTACGGGTAGCGCGCTCGATTATGCAACCTCTCAGACAATTTGCAAGGGTATTATCCCTTCTCGTCATCGAGGCGCATCCGAGAGATTTATTATGTCAAACCAATAGACTGAAACTCTATCGTCGCAAGCGCAATAAACAAACGATGTCCCAACCTATCCTTTGCTTGACGAACAAATGCCCGCGAACGCTGATCAGTCGCTTCATCGGCTTGTAAGCCAGATTCTGCTACCGACTTACGGCACACCTTACGGTTATGGAACGACTCGTTACGGGGCGTCTGCCGCATCAACGTCCGCGTTTCTCGGCGATGGCCTCACGGTACAACGCCTCCACGCGCGGCACCACCACGCGCTCCGCGAAGGTCGCCGCGATGTGGCGCGGCGCGGCGACGGCCATCCGCTCGCGCCGCGCCGGATCGGCGAGGAGCGCGGCAAGCGCCGGGCCGAGTCCGGCGGGCGTGTCGGCGAGCGATCCGGTTTCCCCATCGATGATGATATCGGGCGTCCCGCCGGTGGCGAGCGCAACCGCAGGCAGCCCCATGCTCCCCGCTTCGAGCAGGGTGCGGGTCAGCGGCTCCTCCCAGCGCGCGGGGAAGATCAGCACGTCGGCGGCACGCATCAGGGCCAGGACGTCGTCGTGCGGGCGTTCGCCCAGCAATTCGAGCGGCACACCACGCGCCGCACAGCCCGCCGCGACCTCCCCCGCCAGCGGCCCGTCCCCCGCCACGACCAGCCGCGCCCCCGGCACCGCCGCCACCGCCGCCGGGAGCAGATCGGCCCCTTTGTGCGGTTCGAGCTTGCCGACGTAGAGGATGGTCCGTGGTCCGTGGTCCGTGGTCCGTGGAGGGTTCGATGCCTCGGCGGCGGTGGTGGGGAACTCCGACGTTAGCGACGAGCCTTCTACCACGGACCACGGACCACGGACCACGGACTTGTCCACGGCCTCGTCCGCGATGAAGTTCGGGATCACGACCGGCGCGAGGCCAGGGATGTTGTCGCGCAGGATCTGGGCGACGGCGTTGCTGACGGCGATGGTGCGGTCGGCGGCCAGCAGGGCGCGCTGACGACGGCGCAGGTTGGCGGCGACGTAGGGCAGCCCGGCACGGACGAGCGGGCGCAGCGGCACCCGTCCGCGCGCGAGGCAGCAGAGCTGGCAGGCGGGCGAGCAGTGCGCGGTCTCCGGGCAGCGTTGCAGGCGTGTCCCGATCGGGCACGTCGGCCAGTAGTCGCGCACGGTGGCGATCGTCGGCAGGCCGAGCCGCCCCCCCGCTGCCACCGCCGCCGGGATGCTGATCAGGTGCTGACCGTGGATCAGCTCGACCCCTTCGGCGCGGGCGAGGTCGGCCAGGAAGCGGGCGAAGCGCGGCCAGAAACGCTCCTGCCGGTTGATGCCGCGCACGAAGGGCAGCGAGCCGCCGCGCGCGCTGAACCCGAGCTCATGCACCGGCAGGCTGTCGTACTCGGCCAGTTGCGACCCGGACAGCCCCTCGCGCGGGCGGGCGACGATCACGCGGTGGCCGCGCGCACGCAGGGCACGCGCGAGGTGGTAGGTGCTCCACCCGCTCCCCCCACAACGGGGCGGGAAGACATCGGTCGCCAGCAGGATCGTCAGCGCGTCAGGCATCGCAGTATCCGATCGAGGCCACGACAGTGCGCCGCCCAACTCCATTCCTCACTCGCGCGCCGCCGCGCGGACGCGCCCATCGCCCGCCGCCCCATCGGATCGTCCAGCACCGCCCCGATCGCGGCGGCGAGCCCCGCGCGGTCGCCGACCGGATAGGTGCGGCCCTCCCGCCCATCGCGCACGATGCCATCGAGCGGCGGGATCGCGGGGCAAACGGTCGGCAGGCCCATCGCCCCGTACTCGAAGATCTTCAGCGGCGACCAGTAGAAGCCGAAGTGGCGCAGCGCGGCGTGGCGCGTGGGATCGAACGGGGCCACGCCGAGATCGACCACGGCCAGATGGCGCGGCACCTCGGGATAAGGCAGCCGCCCGGTGAAAATGACCCGCCGCCCCAACTCACCCCACCCCGCGACCCGCGCCACCAGCGCCGGACGCTCCGCGCCATCACCGATCAGGATCGCGCGGAGGGCGGGGCGGGCGGGCAAGAGGGTTTCCAGCGCATCGAGCAGCATCTCCACCCCGTGCCAGGCCCGGAAGCTCCCGGAGAAGGCGAGGACCGGCGCACCGGCGGGGATGCCGAGTTCGGCGCGCGTCGCGGCGACGAGGGCCGGGTCGAGGCGCGCGGGGTCGAAGAGATCGGCGTTGGCCCCCCAGGGGAGTTCGACGATCGTCCCCGGACGTGCCAGCGCGCCCGCCGTCGTCGCCAGCGGCGTGACGAGGCGATCGGCGGCGCGGGCCTGCCAGCGCGCCCAGCGCCGCAACGAGCGACCGAGCGCCCGATCGAGGCGATCCTTGCGCGAGCCGGGCGGGTCGTAGAGGGGCGCGTTGATCTCCAGGAGGCTCGGCAGGCCGCGCAATTTGGCGTAGAGCAGTCCCGCCCCGGCGAGGTTATGGTAGCGCTCCATGATCGCGTCCGGGCGGAAGCGCGCCGCCTCCCGCGCGATCAGCGGCAACAGCGCCAGCCCGAGGGCGGGCGAACCGGGGGTATTGACGATCCGCACGCTCCCGCCGGACATGCCGCCGAGATCGGGTGGCACACCGTCAGCCGGGCCGACGATGGCGAGGACGTGGTGACCGAGCGCCGCGAGGCCGCGACAGACCTCGATCACATGGGTGGAGCCGCCGACCGAGCCGGGGACGGGGATCCCCGCCGTGACGTAGAGGATCCTCATCGCCCCCGCCGGTCCGTTTTCCGCAGCAGGGCGAAGAAGGGACCGCTCCGCAACCGCCCGAAGAGGATGATGTCGAGCTGCATCAGCGCGGTCAGGACGCGCAGCCCCGCCCCGACGAGCGGGCGTCGGCTGACCGCCTGTCGCGCCGAGAGATCGGGCGCGGCGGGCGGTGTTTTCGGCGTGGCAGGCGTCGCCTTGTGCCGTCCCTTGCGGCGCAGCAGCAGCCCCTCGCCGAGGCGTACCAGCACGTTGTCGATCAATCCCTGGAAGACGCCATTCCAGAAGCGAACCTGTTCGACCCGCAGGCCGTGGTGCGCGGCGAACGCGGCGACCTGCGGCCAGGTGGTCAGCACCTTGACGTGATCCCCCTTGCGGATATCGTCGGTGTGGAAATCGCCGATCGCGCGCCGCCGCAGGAGCAGGCTGAGGCGATTCCAGAGAGCGATGATCGGCCAGAGACGTGAGCGCTCGCGCGTGTTGGAGTAGAGATAGAAGAGGCCACCCGGCTTGAGGACGCGCGCCGCCTCCGCGAAGAAGCCTTCCAGGCCCGGCGTGTCGAGGTGTTCCATCACGTCGATCGAGTAGGCGGCGTCGAAGGTGCCCTCCGCGAACGGCAGCGCGCGCACGTCGCCGAGGGCCAGATCGAGCCGCGCCACCGCGTCGTCGGCGAAGAACGGGGCCGCATCGAGCGCGACGATCCGCGCGCCATGCGCCGCGCCCCAGAGGGCGAAGCGCCCGTCGCCCGCGCCGATATCGAGGATGAGCCGATCGGGGCCGAGCGGCACCCATCGCCGCAACCAGCGCTCGCGCACCGCCGCGCCGAGCAGCGGCATCCCGACCGCGCGATAGTCGAGACTCGCCGCGAATTCATCTGCGGCGGCGGTGTAGTGGGTCTCGCGCCCATCGAGGCCGCCGGGCGGGCGCAGATCGAGGATCCCCGCGCCGAGCGGATAGGAGGCCGTGCAGATCGGGCAGATCAGCGCATCCCCGTCACGCACGGGGGCGGGGGGGGAATCGGCAGGCCGATCGAGGAGGCAGCGCGGGCAGCGCGCCAGGGCGATTAATTGCTCCGAGATCACCGGCACATCCTATTGATTCCTGTAGAACGAGCCCGGATCGGCCAGGAATTGGCGGATGATCCCCGGCAGACGGAAGGGCAGTTCGAGCTGGTTGAGCAGCACCTTCGGCCATTCGAGGAGTTGCCGATCCATCATCTGCGTCACGAACTGGATGACCAGCCCCGCGTTCCAGAAGATCCCCAGCAGGCTGAGGACCGGCACGAGCGCGCGCCAGACGACGCCCCGCCCGCGCGAGGCGTCGAGCAGCCCCTGATAGGCGTAGGCGAGCCCGACGACGAAGAGCGGCGTGCAGTTGAGGAAGCGCCGTGCGCCGAACGAGCCGGCGGTCGTCCAGGTCTTGATCGCGCCATTGATGTACCACGTCAGCAGGAAGCCGACGAGCAGGGCGAGGCCGAGACGCGGGTTGCGGCGGATCAGAACGATCATCCCGACGAGCGCCACGATCACGATCGGGCTCCAATAGGGGAGCGCGTGCGCCGGATCGGTCATCACCTGCCAGAAGAAGGGGGCGACGATGTTCAGCTTATCCGAGACATCCTTATTCGGGCGCGGCGTCCCGTTGAGGAGCTGGTAGGTGAGCAGTTGCGGCAGATAGGTGACGACCGCCGCGACCCCGATGAGCGCGACCCGCCCGATCGTCGCCAGCGCCGCGCGCCACATACCCGCACGCAGCGAAGTGAGGACACCGAACGCGGCGTAGACGACCGGCGTGACGAGGAAGAGGGCGTCCTGCTCGCGGATCATCGCGATCAGCCCGCCGACCACGCCGAGCCAGAGCGCGCGCGGGACGGTTAGCGTGTCGCGCCAGCGCGCCCAGAGGAAGAGGAAGAGCGCGACCGCGAAGAGGGAGGCGGCGTGCGAGTAGCCGGGCGCGAGATGGCTGTAGAAGATCACCGGGGTGCCGAGCCAGATCGAGAGGGTCGCCCAGAAGGCGGCCAGTTGCCCGACGAGCGCGCGGCAGAGGCCATAGGAGAGGAGCAGGCCGACCAGCGCGTAGCAGGCCGAGCCGAGCGTGATCGCCCAGAGGTACGGCTTCGAGTAGCCATCCGCCGCGACCTGCACCCCCGCACCGTGCGCCACCAGGGCCACGACGTGCCCGACCAGGTAGAAGGGCGCCCAGAGGATCGCGGTGCCGATCGGCCCGAAGTTCGGGCGGAGGCCGGTCGGGGTGCTCGTGTCGATGAACGTTTCCTTGAACTTCTTACAGGCGGGTGGCCCCTGTCCGGGCGGGCAGGCGTATTTGTCCGGGAAGCGATCGAGGAAGTAGGTGTATTCGTTGAGGAAGTTGAGGTCGCGATCGAAGACGAGCGAGCGGAGGTAGGAGAAGTATTCGATCTCGTCCGCCGCGCGGATATCGTGCGTCATCAGCGGCAGCGTCAGCAGATAGAGGACGACCAGGAGCAGAACGGCGCGCTCGCGGAGGAACGAGCGCGCGGCGCGGGCCGTGCCCGGTCGCGCCGCCGCGTCCATCGCCACGCCAGAAACGGACGTCACATTCGCCTTGTCCGATACCCTCAAACCAGGCTCCCAGTCGCTGTGTCACAGGTCGCGTCCGCGAGGGCCAGGATCGTGGCGGCGCGAGCCTGATAGGTGAAAGCGGCGACGCGCGTCTGGGCGCGTGCGGCCATCGCGGCGGCGTCCTCCGGGTCGCGCAGGATCGCCCGGAGCACCGCGCCGAGCGCCGCCACATCGCCCGAGGCGAAGTAGCGCGCGCCATCGTCGCCGAGGATCTCGCGGATGGCCGGCATGTCGGCGGCGACGATCGGGCGGGCCATCGCGGCGTACTCGAACATCTTCAAGGGCGAGGCGTTGAGGCCGTTGATCATCCCCGGCACCACCAGCGCGTCGGCGGCGGCGACCCAGGCGACCACCTCATCCTGTGGGCGCTGCCCCGGCAGGTATACCGCGTCGGCGATCCCGAGTTCGGCGGCGAGCGCGGCCAGTTCGGCGCGCTCCCGCTCGCGCCCGCCGACGAGCGCCAGGACACTGTTCGGCTCGGCCCGATGCAGCACGGCGAATGCGCGCGCCAGGCGATCGAGACCGCGATAGGCCCACGTCAGTCCCGCGTAGGTTACCACAAACGCTTCCTGCGGCAGCCCACAGGTGGCGCGCGCGGCGGCGCGATCGCGCGGATACCAGCGCGCGGCATCGTAGGCGTCGGGGATCGTGGCCGTTTGCGCCAGCGGCTTCAGGCCGACGCGATCGAGCCAGGTGCGGAAGCCTTCGGTGAGGGAGACGACCCGATCGGCGCGGCGGATCGCCAGCGCATCGACGAGCCGAACGAACGGGCGGGCGCGCGGCGAGCGGGCGCGCGAGGGGTTCCAGGCTTCGAGCGCGTGGCACTCGTAGATCAGCCGCGCGCCGACGAGCCGCGCCAACCCGGCCCCGAACCAGGCGGCGCAGATCGCATCGCGCACGTAGATCACCGTCGGACCGCGCCCACGCCGTCGCGCCAGCCAGACGGTCGCGCGCAGGGCGAACCAGCTCCGTTCGAGATAACTCCAGGCGGTGGTGCGCCAGAGGTGCGAGAAGGCATTGAACGGCAGCCGCAGCAGATGGTGTGCGCCGATCCCCCCGAAGGCGCTCTCCCGCCGCGCCCAGCGCGGGATCAACACCGCCACGCGCGGATCGCGCGCGCGCAACTCGCGCACGGTGCTATACGTCTGCACCGCGTTCGCCGAGCGCAGCGTCAAACTCGAGGGGTACGCAACATAGACCAGGGTGCATGACGAGTGACGAATGACGAATGACGAATCGGGCGCGGGCGTGCTGGCCTGGCCCACGGCATCCGTATTGCCACTCGTGTCAGCTATCGTTTCGGGCGTGGGAATCTTCGGGTTATTCGTCACTCGTCATTCGTCATTGCCACCGTATAGGCGGCGAGCACCCGCTCGAGCACAGCGGGCCAGGAGAAGCGCGCCGCAACATCGCGGCGACCGGCGACACCGTAGGCGGCACGGCGCGCGGGGTCGGCGAGGAGCGCGGCGAGCGCGGCGGCGAGGGCGACCGCATCCTGCGGCGGCACGAGGAGTCCTGTCTCGCCGTCGCGCACGACCTCGCGGAAGCCGCCGAAATTGGAGGCGATCACCGGGCGCTCGCAGGCCAGCGCCTCGCAGAGGGTGATCCCGAAGGTCTCGTTGACGAAACTGGTGCCGAGGACGATATCGACCGCCGGGAGGAGGGCGGGCATCGCCGCGTGCGCCACATCGCCGAGGAAGAGGACGCGATCCGCCACCCCGCACGCCGCTGCCAGCCGTTCCAAATCGGCGCGATAGGGGCCATCCCCGGCCAGCGCGAGGAGCGGGGCGGGCTCGGCGCGCAGCCGCGCCAGCGCCTCGATCGCGTATTCCGCGCCCTTCCAGCGGACGAGGCGGCTCGCCTGGAGGAGGACAGGGCGCTCCTCGCCGCCGGTCAGGCGGGCCCGCCACGCGCGCACCGCCGGATCGTCAAGGGGGCGCGGCACGAACAGGTCCACGTCGATGCCGTTATAGATCACACGCGGCGCGAGGCCGTAATGCTCCGCGACCTCGGCGGCGTTCGTTGCGCTGCACGAGACGGTCACATCGACCGCGCCGGTCCAGCGCCGGTCCCCCGCGAAGAAGTCCCGCCCGTGGCAGCCGAAGACGAGGCGCGTGCGCCCACCCGTCAGCCGCCGCACGAGCGCGCCGACCGGCAGATCGAACGGCTTCTGGATGTGGAGGATGTCGTATTTGCCGCGCAGCAGCCAGGGGAGGGTGATCAGCCCGAAGCTGAGGCGTTCGAGGAGCTTGGTCGGGCCGTAGAGGCGGCTGACGATCGGCAGGCGACGCAGCCACTCACGCCGGATGAAGGGCGCACGGCGCACGCGCACGCCGGGTCCGGGCACGCCGCGCAGCCCGCCGCCACCGCTGCCGCCGATCGGATCGACCCGATGCCCCGCCGCGCCGAGTTGCCGTGCCAATTCCCAGACGAATGTCTCCACGCCGCCATGTTTCGTGGTGGTCGTCACGTTGTGGAGGGCGATCCGCAACGGGCGAGTCGGCGTGGGGCGGGGGGGCTGGCCCATCTCGGGCGCGGGCGGGGCGATAGCCGGGGTCATCCGCGCCCCCCAGCGCCAGGGCGTCGGCTGCGGGTCAGGTGAAGCTCGAAGGTGCCGAGGAGGAGGGTACGGTACGCGCGATAGGCGAGCGTGGCGAGGCCGAGGCGCCGCAGCGCCGCGATCGGGCGGGCGAAACGGGTGCCACCGCCGAGCGACCCGGAGCGGACCCGCCGCTCGCGGGTGTCCTCCACCGCGAAGCCGAGCGCGCGGCAACGCGCGGCGAAGCCACCATAGGTGACATAGTGCATGGCCGAGAGGGCTTGCCGATCGGTGAACGCGGCGGCGTCCTTGCCGCGCCCGCGCCACCGGATCAGCGCCTCGGCCCAGGGACGCGGCAGCCAGTTAATGCCGCGCAGGTGGTAGTGCGGATCGCGGAAGACGAAGCGATTGGTCGCGGTGACGATCGCCTGCCCGCCCGGTGCCAGCACGCGCGCGATCTCGGCGAGCGTCTGTTCCAGGCTGTCGGCATGTTCGAGCACATCGAGGCAGACGACGATATCGAACGCGCCATCCCGGAAAGGGAGCGCCTCGCCGACCGCCGCGACGAACGGCAGCGACAAACCGTAGCGGGCCGCGCGCAGGGTGCAGATCGCCCCATACGCACGGTTCGGCTCGTGCCCGACCGCGCGCGCGCCCGCCCCGCGCAGCGCCACGGTCAGGCCGCCCATGCCGCAGCCGAGATCGAGGACGCGCCGCCCCGTGACCGGGCCGCAGCAAGCGGCGATCTGTCGCAGGCGCTCCGCCTGATAGCGCTCCTGCCAGAGGCGCCGATCCCGCCAACTGGCAAAGTCGGCCCGCCAGCGCATGTGCGCCGTCCAGCGATCGACGAGCGCCGCAAGGCGGGCCTCGCGGGCGTCATCGGCGATCATCGTGCGCGGCTCATCCGCCGTGGTCGTCACCCTGGCCCTACCCCACCGCAATCGGCATTCGCTATCGAGCGAGAATTGTACCCGATGCGCCGTGGCGTTGCCGCTCGCTATCCGCGCTCGATACCGCTGGATGGTGTCAAATAGCGGGGCAGACAACGTCATCTCGATAGCCTGAAAATGCGCGTGGGCGTATTTTTCCAGACCTTTACAAAAGCGCACGAACTGATGCTATAATGCGGCAACTGCATCCCGGTTCGCGGCATAGCAACTGGCGACTGACAACGGCGAATCGCCGCTTACGTCGCAACGCCTCCACCCCCAACGTCGCGGGTGACACAAGCCGATCGCTGGTCAGATATCCGTTCCGGCCAAATGGTGCCTGGTGGGTCTGTTGTGGGGTCTCTTAGGGAGGGTGAATACCGTGGATGATCGGCGACAACGTTTCGCATTGCTCGGCGAGCAGGCGGGGCAGACGGCCCTTTCCCGACGTGGCCTCTTGAAGGGTGCGGTGGCGGCCGGGGCGCTGGCCCTGCTCGCCGCCTGCGGCAGCACCGCGTCCAGCGGCACCGGCGGCGGCACCGCCGCGACCTCGGTCCCGGCCGGTGGCGCGAGCAGCGCCCCGACTGCGAACAGCGCCCCCGCCGCCAGTACCTCGCCCGCCCCTTCGTCCAGCGGGGCGAGCGGCGCAACGACGGTCGTGTGGTTCGCCGCGCGCGATACGACCGGCTACACCGTCAAGCAAGTGGAGGCCTTCAACTCGTCGAGCAAGACCCTCCGGATCGATTATCAGGAGCAGGGTTCGCAAACGACCGATCTACATGACAAATTCGTGACGGTCGCGGCGGCCAAGGATCCGTCGGCGGACATCGTCTCGTCCGACGTGCCCTACGTGCCGGAGTTCGCCGCCGCCGGGTGGACGATCCCGCTGGATGATGGATTCCCGAAGGCTGACCAGGCCGGGTTCTTCAAGGGCACCCTCGACGGGGCGACGTACAACGGCAAGATTTACGCCTTCCCGTGGTACAACAACGGCCCCGGCCTGTACTACCGCAAGGATCTCTTCGACGCGAAGAGCCTCCAGGCACCGAAGACCTACGACGACGTGCTCAACGCAGGCAAGGCGTTGCAGACGCCCGATCTCGCCGGATTCGCGATGCAGCTGCCGCAGAACGAGGGCGGGATCATCAATTGGATGGAGTTTCTCTGGGGCTACGGCGGCGATCTGGTCGACGACAAGATGCAAGTCGTCGTCGATAAAGGCACCGCTGGCGTGGACAGTATGCAGAAGGTCGTCGACTTCCTGTACGCAGAAGGTCGTCGACTTCCTGTACAAGGACAAGATTATCCCCGAGGCGGCGCTCCAGTTTAAGCTCGGCGCGGACGTGATTAACCTCTTCCGCAGCGGCAAAGTCTCGATGATTCGCCTCTGGTTCTCCAGCATCGGCGAGTTGTACAAGCCCGATTCCGCCCTCAAGCCCGAGCAGTGGGGGATCGTGCCGCTGCCATCGAAGGATGGCACGAAGCCCGGCCCCGGCTGCCTCGGCACCTGGAATCTCAGCGTCTCCAACTTCTCCAAGAAGCAGCAGCAGGCGATCGAGGCGATCAAGATCCTGACCAATCAGGAAAATCAGAAGCAGCGCATGCTCGGCGGCGGTTTCCTCTCGGCCCGCCCGGCGATCTTCGATGACAGCGAGATCCAGGCGAAGTTCCCGTGGGCGAAGTCGGCGCATGCCTCGCTCGACTCCCTCAAGCCGCGCCCGGTGACGCCGTACTACCCGCAGATGTCGGCGGATGCGATCCAGCCCGCCTTCGGGCAGGCGATGGCGCAGCAACTCAAGCCCGACGCGGCGATTAAGCAGATGGCCGACAAGATGCGGACGATCCTGAAGTCGTAGGGCCGCAGGGCGGGTCGCAGGCTTGCCCCGCGCCCCTTTCGATATTTCTGCGAAACCGCGTGTTCGGTACGCTTGCGGTCAGGAGCGGGTATGGCAACAACGGGACGCCTCATCACCGGGGCACCGGGCAGGACCAGGGTACGGCGCAGCGCCCAGGCGCGCGCCGACTCGCGGCTCGGGATGCTGCTGGCGACTCCTTCGATCCTCTTCATCATCGGGGTCGCGCTCTTCCCATTGCTCGGGACGATCCGCGATAGTATGTTCAAGATCAGCCTCCGCTTCGCCAATCAGGCCCAACCGTTCGTCGGCCTAGACAATTACGTGAGCGTGGTCCAGGACGATCGCTGGCAGAACGCCATGTGGGTGACCGGGCGCGTCGCCGGCGTCTCGGTGGTGGTGGAGTTGATCCTGGGGATGGTCATCGCGCTGGCGATCAACCGAGCCTTCGTCGGGCGCGGGATCGTGCGTGCGGCGGTGCTCGTACCCTGGGCGCTCACCACGGTCGTCTCGGCCCGGATGTGGGCGTGGATCTACGATGGTCGCTACGGCGTCGCCAACGACATCCTGCTCCGCCTGCACATCATCGAAAAGCCGCTGATCTTCCTGGCGAAGCCGGAACTGACCATCTGGGCGATGGTCGGCGCGGAGATCTGGAAGACAACGCCGTTCATGGCGCTCCTCCTCCTGGCTGGGCTGCAACTGATCCCCAGCGACATCTACGAGGCGTCCGCGATCGACGGCGCGACCGGCTGGCAAGCCTTCTGGCGGATCACCTTGCCGATGCTCAAGCCGACGATCCTGGTCGCGCTCCTCTTCCGCACGATCGACGCGGTCCGCATGTTCGACCTGCCGCGCGTCCTCACCAATGGCGGGCCGGGGCAATCGACGGAGACGCTGGTCCTCTACGCCTACAATACCCTCTTCACCAGCCTCAACTTCGGCTACGGCTCGGCGCTCGCGGTGATGACCTTCCTGACCGTACTGATCATCAGCTTCATCTTCATCAAGGTACTGGGCACTCCGGCGCAGGGAGGACGATCATGACCGCTCCGGCGAAGAGTATGACGACGCACGAACGCACCGCGACCGCGCACACCGCGCAACGGCATCGCCGTGCGCTCCTCAGCCGCACCGGCTTCTACATCTTCATCGCCCTCTTCGTGATCTTCTGCCTCGCGCCTTTCATCTGGACGCTGCTGACCTCCTTCAAGGGCTCGACGACGATCTACAACGTCCCGATCACCTATCTACCGAATCCGTTCGATCTCGTCAACTACGTGCAGATCTTCCAGCTGGAGCGCTTCCGCTGGTCACTGCTGAACAGCGCCCTCGTGGCGACGAGCGCCACGGCGGTCTCGCTGACGATCGGCTCGTTCTGCGCTTATGCGATTGCGCGCCTCGACTTTCCGGGCAAGAATTTCCTGCTGGCCCTGGTGCTGGGCATCTCGATGTTCCCCGGCATCGCGATCATCGGGCCGCTCTTCCGGCAGTTCAACGACTGGGGGCTGACGAACAACTACCTGGCGCTGATCCTGCCCAACGTCACCTTCACCCTGCCGATCTGCATCTGGACGCTGACCGCGTTCTTCAATGGGATGCCGATCGAGCTGGAGGAATCGGCGCGCGTCGATGGCTGCTCGCGGATGCAGACCTTCTTCAAGATCGTCGCGCCGCTCGCCGCACCGGGGGTCTTCACGGCGGCGATCCTTCTCTTCATCCAGGCCTGGAATGAGTTCCTCTTCGCCCGCACCTTCATGAGCCAGCCCGAACGGCTGACCGCGACGGTCGCGATCGCGCAGTTCGAGGGGGCGGACGCCGCCGCACAATACCCGTGGGGGCAGATCACCGCCGCCTCGATCGTGATCACCCTGCCGCTGGTGATCCTCGTCCTCCTCTTCCAGCGCCGGATCATCTCCGGGCTGACGGCGGGGGCGGTGAAGGGCTAAGAAAGTACGAAGTACGAATGAGCCGTGCGAGGCACGGGGCGGGCGGGGCATCCGGTTGGGTGCCCCGTCGCTGTTGAGGAGGGGGCGCTGGCCGAGCAGATAAAGCCGTTTGTAGCGCGGCGATCAACCACCGCTATGCGCTGAAACTCCATCTCAATGTGGGCGGGGACGACACAATCCGCGCGCGCCTCGACGGCCCGGACCTCGCCGCGACCTACGCCGCTGGCGTGCTGGAAGTGGGGACTCCAGTGATGCACACGGGCGAGATCGCGATTGGTTGGAGTAGATGTTCGTGATTTCTCGCTCCACTTGAAAGGATCGGTGCGCTATTCATGTCGGATAAATTCGTTTGGAAGAGAGGCGATATCGTCATTTCACCTGTGACCGAGGAAACGTGGGACTTAGCGTACTACTCGGGGGATAGTCACTTGTTGGCTATGAGTATAAACAGGCTGGTACAGCACTTTTTGCAGCAGGATGAAAATGCCGAGATTGATTGGGAGATTCGTAGCATCGTCAGGTCAGTAAAAGCGAAGAACATGCCCTCGGAGCTACGCAAAGAATTGCTCATCCACGGATACCTTGCTGTTGGTGTATCGGGAAGTCCTGCGGTGTTGACAGCCGCCGCAAGTATAGCTACACCCTGGAAAGAAAAGGTTGCCAGCACCATTCGCGTGTTATGGCCGGATAACTACGCGCTTGCAGAGCCCTGTCATCTTGAACTGAATTTCCATCTCTCCCCGACAATGTATGCCATGACCGCATTGCACAACCTACTGAAAGCAACGATTGATGGCCTTGGGCAGGTGGTATTTGCGGCATCACCCGGAACGAAGCTAACGAAGTGGCATACTGAGGATTGGTGGATCACAACGCTCGCGGCCTCGAAGAGGATTACCGATGGTGAACCACATCTTGAACTCAAACTCACGCCGGGAACGCAGCCCTATACTGGCGCGGCAGAAAACCATAATGTCCTGGTAGATGTAAGTATCACAGGAAGTCCGCCTTTATTCGCCACGAATGCACAGAAGGAACGTGCATGGCGTGAGCAACTCGTGGCGAAGGTAGGCAATCCCATCGCCGTAGCGCCAACAACTCCGCTCGCAGCAAGTTTGGTCTTCAATATCGAGCCGTCACGCATGAAGAGTGCCGACCTCGATAACTTCTGTGTCCCGGCCATGACTGCGCTGAAAGTGATCTCGCTATCGGCGAGGAGCGTCGTAGAGCTTTATGCAACCAAGCGGGTCGCTGGCGAAAGCACTGAATTATCCACGCAGATGCGAATCTGGACTCTGACCGACAGCGCGCAATCAACACATTGATCTTCATTGCGTGCCTTCACCGGAAAGGCATTGCCTCGCCATCGGACTATGGAAATAGATGGCGTTGTGACCCCGTGCGCGCCCATGCTATCCTTGCACGACTGGGGATGGCCGATCGGCGAATGTCGGCGTGTTACCCTGCGTCCGCGTTCGGGCGCGGGAGCCGACACAAAGGAGCGAGGGATCGTGGCTGAAGCACTGCTCTTCGAGATGAGCAAGCCGGGGCGCAAGGGCGTGCCGGTCCCGGCCTGCGATGTGCCGGAGCAGGCGATCCCGGCGGAGTTGCGCCGCGCGTCGCTGCCGCTGCCGGAGGTGGCGGAGCGCGACGTGGTGAAGCACTTCACCCGTTTGTCGCAGTTGAACTATGGGATCGACCTGGGGCTCTACCCGCTCGGTTCTTGCACGATGAAATACAACCCGCGGATCAACGAGGACGCGGCGCGGCAGGCCGGTTTCGCGCTGCTGCACCCCTACCAGCCCGCCGAGACGGCGCAGGGCGCGCTCGAACTCCTCTACGAGTTGCAGGGGTATCTCGCCGAGATCAGCGGCTTCGATGCGGTGACGCTGCAACCGGCGGCGGGCGCGCACGGCGAGTTGACCGGCATCCTGACGGTGCGCGCCTACCACGAGAGTCGCGGCGACGCCGCCCGCACGAAGGTGATCGTCCCCGACTCGGCGCACGGCACCAACCCGGCGACCGCCGCGATGGTCGGCTATCAGGTCATCACGATCCCCTCGGATAAGCGCGGCAACGTCGATCTGGAGGCGCTCCGCAAGGCGGTGGGGCCGGACACCGCCGCGATGATGATCACCAACCCGAACACCCTTGGCCTCTACGACGAGGGCGCCTCGGAGCTGGTGGAGATCGTCCATGCGGCGGGCGGGCTCGTCTACAACGACGGCGCGAACTTCAACGCGATCCTGGGGATCGTCAAGCCGGGCGCGATCGGCTTCGACCTCATGCACTACAACGTCCACAAGACCTTCTCGACGCCGCACGGCGGTGGCGGGCCGGGGGCGGGGCCGGTGGGCGTGAAGGCGCACCTCGCGCGCTTCCTGCCGACGCCGACCGTCGTCAAGGATGAGACGGACGCCGGGCCGATCTACCGCCTGGAGAATGTGCCGGACACGATCGGCAAGTTGCACGCCTTCTGGGGCAACTTCGGCGTGCTGGTCCGCGCCTACACCTACATCATCGCCAACGGCAACACGGGCCTCCGCTCGGTCAGCGAGCACGCGGTCCTCAACGCCAACTACATCCGCGCCAAGCTCTCCGATGTTTACGACGTACCGATCGCTCGCGTCAACATGCACGAATGCCTCCTCTCCGGCACGCGGCAGAAGAAGCACGGTATCCGCACGCTGGATATCGCCAAGCGGCTGATCGACAAGGGCTTCTACCCCCCGACGGTCTACTTCCCGCTGATCATCGACGAGGCGCTGCTAATCGAGCCGACCGAGACGGAGTCGGTGGAAACGCTGGACAGCTTCATCGAGGCGATGCGCGAGATCGCGCGCGAGGTGGAGGAGCAGCCGGAGGAGATCAAGTCCGCGCCGCACCACACCCCGGTACGCCGCCTCGACGAGGCGGCCGCCGCGCGCAAGCCGAATCTGCGCTGGCTGGCACCGGAGCAGGCGGCCGACTAGGCCACAGCGCTGCACATCCAGGAACAGCAAGAGTGGGGCGGGATCGCTGATCCCGCCCCACTCTTTTGTCGCGCTGCTAACGGCGAGTGGACCGCTGCGTGTCGTGTGGAGTGGACCTATACAGCGGACCACCGCCCGGTATACTGGAGGGAAGACTAGAGATCGAACGAGGGGCGGCGTCACAGACCAGGACAGGGGAACACCGATGTATACGCCGAAAGCATTCGCGCTGACCGAGCGGGCGGAGCTGCATGCCCTGATGGAGCGCTTCGGCTTCGCCACGCTCATCACGGTGCGCGACGGTGTGCCCCAGGCCACCCATCTCCCCCTACGCCTCGATCCCGACGCGGGCGAGCACGGGACGCTGATCGGCCACCTGGCGCGGGCGAACGAGCAATGGCACGACCTCGCCTCGGGGCGCGACGCGCTGGTGATCTTCGCCGCCGAGCACGCCTACATCTCTCCCTCCTGGTACAAGCCAGGGCCGAGCGTCCCGACCTGGAATTACTCGGCGGTCCACGCCTATGGCACCCCCCGGATCATCGAGGATGCGGGGCGTGTGGAGGCGATCCTGCGCGAGCTCACGGCGTACCACGAAGGACGCTTCGCCGCGCCGTGGCCGATGGACCTGGAACCCGAGTACCTCTGGCGGCAGATGCGCGCCCTCGTCGCGTTCGAGATCCCGATCGCGCGCCTCGAAGGGAAGGCCAAGCTGAGCCAGAATCGCCCGACCGTCGATCGGCGCAACGTCGTGGCCGCGCTCGCGGCGAGCGACGATCCCGGCGAGCGCGGCGTGGCGAAGGCGATGCGGACGGCACTGGATGGGGCGGAGCGATAGCGGCAGGTCAGTGCATCACCGGGCGAGACAAAGCCGACACAAGAGGCCGGGCGGTGTTAGCACCGCCCGGCCTCTTGCAGCCTGCGACCCGCGCCATCACGGGTCTTGCACGGCACGGCTATTCCTTGATGTGCGGCGGTCCCTGCGCGATTCGCTCACGGACAGCGGGGAGGCTTTCCGGTTCGCGTGGCAACTGCCAGCGCGATTCGAGCCACCACGTCGCGCCCGCCTCCGACCAGGGGCGGACGATCGCGGCGGCGACGACGGCATCAGCGCCGGGCGTCTCCCCTTCCATGATGATCGCGAACGGTCCAGCCTCGGTACGCTTGGCGATGGCGTAGTCGCGCATGGCCGCGATCTCTTCCACGGTCGGGGTGCGCGCCGCGCCGTCCTCGCCGATGACGTTGGGCAACAGGCCATCGTAGCGGAGGGCGCGGCGCATCGACTTCTCGCGCAGCCACGCCCCGACGACCCAGATCGGGATGCGCGGCTGCTGCACCGGGGGCGCAGGGGGCATGAAGGCCGTCTCCCGAATCGTGTAGTGTTTGCCGCTGTAGTTGAATGGTTGCCCCGCCCAGAGGCCGGTGACGATGTCGAGCCCTTCGTCCAGCAGTTCCGCGCGCGTCCGGCGATCGGTCACCTCCCCGAACTCCGCGAAGCCGGTATCGACCGCGCCCAGCCCGACCGCCAGGATAGACCCGCCCGCCCGAGAGGTTGTCGAGGGTGGCGGTCTCGCTGGCAAGCTTCCAGGGGCGCATCCGCGAGAGGGGGGTCAGCATCGTCCCGAGCTTGATCCGCTCGGTCCGCATGGCGGCGGCGGTCAGCGCCACCCAGGCATCGACGCCCCAGGCCGCTTCCCAGACGAAGAAGCCGTCCCATCCCGATTGCTCCGCGAGTTCGGCGCATTCTGCGGCCACGCGGGCATCACCGAACGGCAAGATAAATCCGTAGCGCATGTATTCCCTCCTGTTGATCTTCGCACAGTCCGCTCGTCAGCAGCGTCGCCTCACCACGCGCGACGCTCACGCCGCGCTCGCCAATGGCCCCGCCGCGATCCGGGTCCGCACCTCGTCCAGGCTGCCGAAGTCGACCGGGATGTATTCGATCCACCACGTCGCGCCCGCCTCGGCCAGCGACGTGATCAGCGCGCGCTCCTGCTCCCAGTCCGCGCCGCGCCGCCGACCGCCGAGGACGATCTCGAATGGCGCTATCGCCACGTCGTCCATCCCACGATAGCGCGCGATGTCCGCGCGCAGCTGCCGCACATCGGCGGGGGTGAAGTCGGCCCAGTCGCCGCTCGCGGGGGCTTTGTAGAGGCAGGAGCCATCCCAGCGCGCGGCGCGGCGGGTCGGCCCGACGTGAGGCCAGCCACCGCCAACCCAGATCGGGATCCGAGGGCGCTGCACCGGCATCGGGAGGAAGGTCGCGTCGCGTAGCTGATAGTGCGCCCCGCTGTAGCTGAAGGGCTCGCCACTCCATAGGCCGTTCAGCACGTCGAGCGCTTCATCGAGCATAGCGGCGCGCCCCTTCGCATCAATGACCTCACCAACCTGCGCCAGACTCGGATCATTCGGGTCGCCGGTGCCGACACCCAGGATCATCCGCCCGCCTGAAAGGTGATCGAGGGTGACCAGTTCCCGCGCGATCTTCCACGGTCGCCGCCGCGCGAGGGGCGTGACCTCGGTGCCGAGGCGGATGCGGTCGGTCCGCAGCGCCATCGCCGCCAGCGCGATCCACGGATCGCAGGTCGGCGCGTTGCTCCAGTGCGTGATGTAGTCTTCGAGGAAAACGCCGTCCCACCCCGACGCTTCGGCCAATTGCGCCAGTTCCGCGAGCACGCGCGCATCGCCACAGACGCCCGCATTCGGGAATTCGAGCCCGTAGCGCATCGCATCACCTCCTTCCACGCTCAGCTGATCCGGTGTGACAGCGCCACGCAGCGATCATAGCGAATGATTGTTGCCATCCCCTGTCATATTCGCGCGGTACAATCGGAGGAGATCCCATACGTTGAGGAGGGTTCATGCGCGCCGATCGTTTGCTATCGATCTTGCTGCTGCTCCGCACCGAGCGGCGGATTACGACCGCACAACTGGCCCAGCGCCTGTCGGTCTCGCCGCGCACGATCCACCGCGACATGGACGCGCTGAGCGGGGCGGGGGTGCCGGTCGTGGCGGAGCGCGGGGCGGGCGGCGGCTGGTATCTGCTCGCCGAATACCGCACGAATCTGACCGGACTCAGCGCGGCGGAATGCCAGGCGCTCTTCGTCGGCACGCCGGCGCGGATCTTCGCCGATCTCGGGCTGAGCGGCGCGTCGGCGGGTGCGCGGATCAAGCTGCACGCGGCGCTGCCACAGACGCAGCATCCCGGCGCGGAGGACGTGCGCGAGCGGATCCACATCGATGTCGCGGGGTGGCGGCAGGCCGAGGGGGCGCTGCCCGCCATGCCGACCCTGCAAGCGGCGCTCTGGGGCGATCGTCAGGTGGCGATCCGCTACCGCCGCGCCGACGACAGCGAGACGGAGCGGACGATCGATCCGCTCGGCCTGGTGGCGAAGGGGAGCCTCTGGTATCTGATCGCGGCGGTGGCGGGGGAGTTCCGCACCTATCGGGTCTCGCGAATCGTCGAGGCGACCGTGCTGGATACACCGTGCGACCGCCCGGCAGGCTTCGATCTGGCCGCGCACTGGGAGGCCTCGTCGCGCGAGTTCCTCAGCGCCTTGCCGCAGTACCGCGCCACGGTGCGAGTCGTGCCCGAGATCCTGCGGGCGATCCGCAGCGGCGGGCGTTTCGCGCGGATCGAGGACGAAGCCCCGCCGGACGCCGCAGGGTGGATCGCGCTGCGGATCTGCTTCGATGGGGAACGCGCCGCGCGCGAGTTCGCCCTCGGCTTCGGTACGCGGCTGCTGGTGGAGGAGCCGCACACGCTCCGCGAATACGTTGTCCGGGAGGCGGCGTCGCTCGTGGCACACTACGCATCGCCGGGAACCGCGCCGCCGTATCCGGCGAGCGACGAGAAAATGGACAAATAAGGAACCCCCGGACCGCCGCCAACAGTCCGGGGGTAATGAGGAGGGAGGATGGAGAGTGTCCCGCCACGAGTAGGATACTATTGTACGTACACTCTGTCAAGCCCTTCCTCGATCATTCTGTTCAGCCCTCGCGCTGGAAGACCACACGGTCCGAGCCGCAGTTCGGGCAGGGATCGGGGCGCTCGAAACCGCGCGCGAAGTAACCGCAGTTCTCGCAGACCCAGCGCGCCGTCATGAAGAGGCGCATCAGGTCGGAACGGCTGACGAGGCCGACCAGTTTGCCGTCCGCCAGGATCGGCACGCGCCGGATGCGGCGACTGGAGAAAAGGTTGGCGACCTCCTGCACGTCGTCGTCCTCGGCGGCGCTGATCACCTGATCGCTCATGATGTCGGCGGCGGTCGCCCCCTGGCGGCTGATGATGTCGAGTTCGCTGAGGACGCCCACGACCTTCCCCGTGGCATCGACCACCGGCAGACCGGTGATCCGCTTCTCGGAGAGGATCGTCGCCACATCCTTGGTCGACATGTCCGGCGGCACGGTGATGACATCGCGGGTCATGATCTCGCTGACAGGAACCCCTAACATGGCTCCACCATCCTTCAACATGCGAGTGATACAACGCGGCGGAAAGCCAGCTCGGTGATACGGGCGCGGCGGTTGACGCCGCTGACCGGTCCGACACACCCCGTGATTCTATGACAATCCATCGCAACGCGCTTGCCACGGGCGTGCGGCAGCACAAGCAGCCTCGATGAAGCGATATACGCATCGGCATGACAAAAGCGTACAACGGCAGTGACTACTTCAGCAGTTTACGTAGCTGAGCACGAAGTCGGCGCGATTTCGGCTCGCGGCCACGTTCAACTGCGTAACTCCTAGACTTTTCCGTTATCATTGCCGCAGGTTCGTTCTATGCTGATTCAGCGACGTTAGAAGCACGGCATCGCTGCGAGCGTGGCAGCGGTGCGACCGAAATAGGGGGCGAGGCGATGACCACGATCGATCTGCGCGGGACACCGATCACGATCGTCGGGGCAGGGGCGATCGGCGGCACGGTCGGGGCATTCCTGCACGGCGCGGGCTACGACGTGACGCTGGTCGACATCGACGCGGCGCACGTCGCGGCCATCCAAGAGCGCGGGCTGCGGATCGAGGGGATCCGCGGCGACCATACCTTCGACGTGCGCGCGATCCGGCGAGACGAGTTGACCGGCCCGCTCGGGGTCGTCTTCCTCTGCGTCAAGGGGCATTTCACCGCCGGGGCGATCCGCGACCTCGCGCCGCTCATCGCGCCCGATGGTTACGTTCTCTCGCTCCAGAATGGGCTGAACGAGCCGATCATCGCCGGGGCGATCGGGGCGGCGCGGACGGTGGGCGCGTTCGTCCACTTCGGCGCGGACCTGATCGAGCCGGGCCTGATCCGCCTCGGTGCCGAGCAGACGATCTTCATCGGCGAGCTCGACGGCGCGATCACGCCGCGCGCCGAGGCGCTCCGCGCGACCCTCGCCAACGTCATGCCCGCGCGGACGACCGCGAACATCTGGGGCTTTCTGTGGGGCAAACTCGTCTACGGCGCGCTCGCCTTCGCCGCCTCCACCGTGGACGCGCCGATCCCCGCGATCCTCGACGACCCGCTCGGGCGGCTGGTCTGCCGCGCCGCCGCCGAGGAGGCGTATCTGGTGGCGAGTACCCAGGCGCAGCCGCTGGAGCCGATCGGCGAGTTCGAGCCGAACGCCTTCGCCCCCGGCCAGCGCGCCGCCGCCGAGGCTTCCATCGACGCGCTGGCCGACGCGATGCGCCGCTCGCCGAAGCAGCACATGGGCATCTGGCGCGATCTCAAGATCAAGCGCCGCAAGACCGAGGTCGACATGCAAGTGGCGGCGCTGGTGGGCAAGGGGCGCGAGCTCGGCATCCCGACGCCGATCAATGCGGCGGTCCTCGACCTGATCCACGCGATCGAGGACGGGGCGCAGGGGATGGAGTGGACAAACTTCCAGACGATCGCGGCGCGCGGGGGGCTGACCGTCCCCGCCGCATCGTAGGGCAGCCGGCGCGGGCGACACCCGTTCTACCGGGTGCGCGCGAGAATAGTGCTATCGCGGCCAGCGATACGGAATAGAATTGACAACCATCGCTTTCGGCGACATGGAGAGGAACAGGAGCCTATGCGCGTCCTCGTGACGGGAGCGGCGGGATTCATCGGGGCGAACGTCTGCGCGCGACTGCTGGATGAGGGGCATGAGGTCGTCGGGCTCGACGCCTTCATCCCCTACTACCCGCGCCCGCTGAAGGAAGAGCATCTGCTGCGGCTGCGCGACGAGCGCCGCTTCCGCTTCGTGGAGGCCGACTTACGCGACGCCGACCTCACCCCGCTCGTCGCGGACGCCGAGGCGATCGTCCACCTCGCGGCGATGCCCGGCAACCGCTGGGATCTCTTCGACCTCTACATGGGCTGCAACCTGAAGGCGACCGAGCGGCTGGTCGAGGCGCTGCGGACGGTCGGGGAGGGGGAGCGGCGGCGACTGGTGCAGATCTCCACCTCGTCGGTCTATGGCACCGAGGCGTGCGGCGACGAGCAGACGCCGCTCCGCCCGGTCTCCCCCTATGGCATCACCAAGCTGGCGGCGGAGCAGCTGGCCCTCTCCTATGGTGCGAGCTTCGGCCTCCAGGTCGTCGTCCTGCGCTACTTCTCGATGTATGGCCCCGGTCAGCGCCCAGATATGGCCTACCACATCTGGATCGACGCCCTGCTGCGTGGCGAGCCGATCGCGATCCTCGGCGATGGCGAGCAGACGCGCGGCAACACCTTCATCGACGATGGCGTGACCGGCACGCTGCTGGCGTTGCAGGGGGGGCATCCGGGCGAGGTCTACAATATCGGGGGCGGGGTGCCGATCTCGATGAACGCGGCGATCGCCCTGCTCGAAGAACTGACCGGGCGGGTTGCCGAGCGCCGTTATCGCCCGGCCCGCCTCGGCGACCAGCGCAATACCCTGGCCGACATCGGCAAGGCGCGGGAGCACTTCGGCTACGCGCCGCAGACGAGTCCGCGCGATGGTCTCGGGGCACAAGTTGCGTGGCAACGCGGGCTGCTGGCACAGGGCTGAGGACGAAGGACAGCAGGGAAACGGGGGAGAGCATGGGCGAGATCGTCGTGATCGGTGGTGGCATCGTCGGGCAGGCGGCGGCGTACGAGTTGGCCGCTGCCGGGGCCAGTGTGACCCTGATCGACCGCGCGGACGAGGGGCAGGCGACCGCTGCCGGGGCGGGGATCCTCTCCCCCGGCACCGGCGCGCTCGGCGCGGGTCCGTTGCGCCCGCTCGCGGCGGCGGCGCTCGCCTTCTACCCTGAACTCCTTGCGCGCCTCGCGGAGGACGGCGAGACCGACACCGGCTACGCGATCTGCGGCGGTCTCTTCGTGGCGACGAGCGAGGAGGAGGCCGAACGCCTCCCCGAGCGCCTCGCCGCGATCGAGGAGCGCCGGGCGAGCGGCATGGCGAACATCGGCGAGGTGACGATGCTCGGCGGCGCGCGCCCTCTTCCCGCCCCTCGCCGACATCCCCGGCGCGATCCACCTCAGCGCGATCGGGCGCGTCAACGGTCGCCTGATGCGCGACGCGCTCCGCCGTGCGGCGACCAAGCGCGGAGCGACGATCATCCGTGGCGACGCGGAGATCGTCCGCAATGGCGGGCGGGCGACCGGCGTGCGCGTGGACGGGCGCACGATCGCGACGGACGCGATCATCGTCGCCGGGGGTGCGTGGACCGAGGCGCTCGGGGCGGCGCTCGGCGTCGATCTCCCGCTTTATCCGCAACGTGGGCAGATCCTCCACCTGGATGTGCCGGGGACGACCACGAGTGCGTGGCCGGTGATCCTCGGCTTCGGTTCGCAGTATCTCCTCGCCTTCCCGGAGCATCGCGTGGTGGCGGGCGCGACCCGCGAGCACGATTCCGGCTTCGACTACCGCATGACGGCGGGGGGCGTCCACGAGGTGCTGTGCGAGGCGTTGCGCGTCGCGCCGGGCCGGGCGACGGCCACCCTCGCCGAGATACGGATAGGGTTGCGCCCGACCAGCCCCGATGGCCTGCCGGTCCTCGGGCGCGTGCCGGGCTACGACAACATCTTCGTCGCCACCGGCCACGGCCCGTCCGGCCTCCAACTCGGCCCGCACTCCGGCGCGGACGTCGCCCGCATAGCCCAGGGACACGCGGCGGACCTCGACCTGTCGGCGTTCGCGGCGGAGCGGTTCTCGTAGCGATGCACTTAAGTTGACCGCGATCCATCTCAATCCTATACTGATCTTGCTACATGGTAAGTAGGTGATAATTACTTCTTGAGTTGATGGGGGGGGCATGTTCCAACTCGCTACGCCACATCGCTACAAACTAGCTACGCCCCTCCTTGCTCAAGTTTTGGTCCAAGTGCGGTTTCCTCTTGTAGCGCATTTTAATGATTTAAGTGGAGTAGCAAACGTCCAGGATGGGTTATACGATTTGTTTCCATATCTCGCGCAAGAACATATGCAAACATTTCCTATCATGGTGAGTGGGACTGCAAATCAACTAGGTACAACTTCAGTAGTATGGAAATTCACCGGTGATGAGGATTGGACCATGACCCTCGAACCTGGCGCTGTGGCTTTGTTCACTAGCAACGGATATCGAGGCTATGAAGATTGTGCTGCAAAGCTGTCACTCATACTAAATACGCTCAGTACCACAGGCCGTGTTACTCGCTGTGATCGCTTGGGTATACGATTCGTTAATATTGCTGAACCCGTACCGGGCGATGAGCAGGCATGGTTGCGCTGGTTTAGGCCTGAATTAATAGGATGGGTCGGCGCCGATATCTTGAACCCACATACCCGACTCGGATCATCTATCAACCAGACACAGCTTGCTACGCCTGCTACAGGTCCTTTCGCCGGAGCACCCGTAGATGTGCAGGCTCTGATCAGGCATGGCATTCTACCTGCGGGTACGGGTATCCCTTTGGAGGCCGGAGTCGTTCGTCAACTAGAACAAGAATCTTACGTGCTTGATATGGATCTCTTCGTACAAGCAGCCCAACAATTCGCCCCCGGTGCATTGCTGAGTCAACTTGAGGCCATGCACGCCCAGATGGACACCTTGTTCTTTTGGTCATTAACGGAAGACGGCAAGAGAGAGTTGGGGGTGTCTGTATTATGACAGCAACAACCTTTGACTTCGGGTACCGTCTGCCTTGGCCTTTCGATGCTACTGGCTCGCGCTCAGCGCAGCCAAGGGTTGTTGCGGATCCTTTTGCCTCTGAATACGATATTCCTCGACAGGTCGCTCATAAATCTCTGGATCTGATACGTCAGGTTAGTAACTTAGCCATGATGACGCGATGGACTAATCGGACACTTGGATTAGTTATTGGCGTCACTCACCCAACTGTGGCCAAGATATTAAAGGGGGACTCGGCGGCATTGTCGCGTAGCCAGGAGGCGCGCGAGCGCATCTCTGAGACAGATGAGGTGGTGCAACGGCTATACATTTTAGCCGGACGTAATGCTAGTAGGCTAGCTATTTCTCTCGACACCCCTGATTCGGTGGATTCGACCGCGACAGACTATTTGATTGATCGCGAAGTAACAAAAGCATATCTTGTAGCAGCACGCGAGCTTCGACCTTCTAGGGATGGGAGAATGATGAGCGGTCGAAATCCGCTCGATCCTCGCGCTGCGAAAATCGCTGTGTTTGATGAGGATTGATCAAAGTGCCCACACTTTATGATATGGGATTGCGGCAAGGGAGCATACTTAATGCTCCCTTGCCGCTTGTTGGTCTCGTGCTTGACGAGCAAGGACAAGTAGTCGCAGAAAGCCAACTTCATGAGCAATGGATCATTGCTACGCAAGATTGCGATCTGGTTCAGGCCAATGTGACCTCACAACTTGATACGGTAGAAATACGCCCCATATTCATCGATACCCCACCATCTACGAGAGGTATCCGATCACGAAAGTTTCTCTTGAATGAGACCCAATATATAGAGTCTGAAAGTAGAAGAATGATGATTTCTCCTGCTGCGCTAGATTCCTTACTGGAAGATGGCTCCCGAACTAACAACACTGTTGCTGAAGACATAGAGCGTCGAAGTGAATATAAGACTTGGCTTGGGTATCGATATGATAGGCCAGCTGTACCAGAAGAGCTTGTTGAACTAGCCCGCGCGATCGCAAGCGCGCTCGAGCGGCACAATAGCAAGCAGTACAGCAACAAAGTACGCGATGTCATGGTGCAGTTTGAACCGGGTGATCCTCCTGTATTCGAGCTTTTCGCAGTAATCATGGATGACGACGACGTTGAAAAAGTTGAAGCGTGGCTGATTGGAGCAGCACTGGGGGTTTCGGTGACGCTAGGTGTTCCAGGACCGGTGCATGCCGCTACCGCAGATGAAACGCCGCTATCCCTGATTGAGTCGTCTTTCGCTGCTGACCTCAGTCGAATTACCTGGACAAGCAAAGGTATGCGTGGCGAGCCAGGCAGATTTACTCGCCCCCTCAAATAGCTTTAGAGAGCGTTTAGAAAAGGGCTGATCGGCAAATCAGCACGATAATCTTCAAACGTTCTGACGGAGAGTCCCCACCCCTGAAGGAAGGGCGGGGACTTTCCGGGCGCATAGCAAACTGATGGGCGCGTTACCGCTCCGCGCGCGCAGCGGCCTCCATCAACGCCTGAAGGCGGCTGACCATCGCGGCGGGGTTGGGGTGCAACCCTTCGAGGAGGAGCGCGTTGTCGTACAACTGCTCGAAGAGCAGGCCGACGAGCGCATCATCCGGGCGCTCCGCGACGATCCGCGCCAGATCGACGACGAGTTGGTGACCGCGATTGAGTTCCAACAGCTTCGTCGGGACGCTGTAGTCGCGGCCCATCAGGCGCTGGATGCGCGCCATCTCGCGTCCCGGTCCGGCATCGGCGGAGACGAGGCGGGCAGGGCTGTTCTGCAACACGGTCGAGGCGCGCACGCTGGAGATGCGGTCGCCGAGGATCGCCCGCGCCCGCTCTTCCAGCGTCGCGAACGCCGCGTCGTCCACGCGCGACTCCGCGCCCGCGTCGTCGCCGGGGAGGGCGAGGTCGGGCTCATCGAGGTTCTTCAGCGGCTTGCCCTCGTAGTCGCTGAGCCCTTCGAGCATCACGCTATCGAAGACATCGGTCAGCAGCAGCGCTTCGAGGTCGCGCGCCGCCAGCGCCTCCAGGTGCGGGCTCTGCCGCGCGCTCTCCAGATCGGACGCCAGGACGTAGTAGATCGCGTCCTGCCCCTCGGCCATCCGGCCCGCATAGTCGGCCAGGCTGATCAGCGCATCCCCCTCCGCCGTGGTGCTGTGGAAGCGGAGGAGCGGCACCAGATCGGCGCGGACGGTCGGGTCCATCGCGATCCCCTCCTTCAGGAAGGGGCCGAACTCGCGCCAGAAGATCGCGTACTTCTCCGGGTCATCCTTCGCCAGCTCGCCGAGCGCCTTGTTCATGCGCCCGGTCAGGGTGCGGCGGATACGCTGATGGATCTGCGTCCCCTGCACCGTCTCGCGCGCCACGTTCAGCGGCAGATCCTCGGAATCGACCACCCCCTCGACGAAGCGATAGTGCGGCGGCAGCAGTTCCTTCGTCTCCTCCTGGATCAGCACCTTGCGGGAGTAGAGCTTGACCTTCCCCTCGATCCGCCGCTCGATCATGCCGCGCTCGCGGGTGGCGGGGACGAAGAGGATCGCGTGGAGATCGATCGGCGCATCGGTGGAGACGTGCATGTGCAGGATCGGCGGCTCCGACTCGTAGGTCAGGCCGGCGTAGAAGCCGTTGTACTGCTCCTCGGTCACCTGGTGCGGCGGGGTGCGCCAGAGGGCGGTCTGCTCGTTCGCCTGCTCGCCATCCACGTAGACCGGGAAGCTGACGAAGTCGGAGTGGCGCTTGATGATCTGCCGGATCCGCCACGGCGTCGCAAACTCGGTGGCGTCCTCGCGCAATTTGAGGACGATCGTGGTGCCGCGCTCCTCGCGCTCCGCCGGGCCGACGGTGAACGTCTCGTCGCCGGTGCTGCGCCACTCGGCGGCCTCGGCGTCGGCGGCGTAGGAGAGGGAGGTGGCGACGATCTCCTCCGCGACGACGAAGGCGGAGTAGAAGCCGACGCCGAACTGGCCGATCAGCTGGCTCTTCTGCCCCGTCTCCAACCCTTCCATCAGCGCCTTGACGCCCGACTTGGCGATCGTCCCGAGATTCTCGGCCAGCTCGGCGGCGGTCATGCCGATACCGCTGTCGGCGATAGTGAGCGTCTTGTTCTCCTCGTCGGCGGTGATGCGGATCGCCAACTCCAGACCCGGATCGCGCACCTCGCGGTTCGTCAACTGCTCGAACTGGAGGCGATTGATCGCGTCGGAGGCGTTGGAGATCAGCTCGCGCAGGAAGATCTCGCGGTCGGAATAGAGCGAGTGCGCCAGGATCGTGAGCAGCTGCTTGACCTCGGCGCGGAATGGTACGGGGTTGGCCCCGGTCAGGTCGGTCGGGGCGGATTCGGCGGTCATGGCATTTCCCTCCCTATATATCGGTAGCGATCGCCGTGCTGCGGTCACCACCGCGCCGCCCGGCATCCCAGCGGGCGCGGCGTTTACGTCGCGAAAGGCCGTTGGCACTCTCACCCTGATGAGTGCCAACGCAGGGTTAATGGTAGTCACCCGTGGATCGCGATGCAAGGGGTGGCGCGCGATCGTCCACAGGTTATCCACTGTGGACGATCTGTGGACGATCGTCGAAAAACGATCCAGAAAGGGCGACCGGTCGCCCTTATTCGATTGGGGATAACGTGAAGAGCGCCGCGCCGTATTCCACCGGCGCGGCATCGGCGGCGCGGATCGCGACGACGCGCGCCGTGCGCCCCGCCGTCACCTCGTGGAAGGTCTTCATCACCTCGATCAGGCCGAGCGGCTGATCGGCCTCCACGCGGTCGCCGGGCGCGACGAGCGGCGGCTCCCCCTGCCGCGCGCTGCGATAGAAGACGCCGATCAGCGGCGCGGTCACGGTGAATTCGTCGGAGCGCTCGGCGGGGACGGGGGCATCCGCTGGAAGGGGGGCAAGCACCGCAGCGGTCGGGGCAGCCGTTGTTGTCGCCGAAGCGGGGACCGCGCCACGCCGCAACTGCAAGCGCACGCCCGGTGCCTCGATCGTCAGCTCGGTCAGGTCGAGCGCGGCGGCGCGTTCGAGGAGGCGTCCGACCGCCTCCGGGGTCCAGCCCGCCTCGCCGGTCGTCGCCACCGGCACACGCTCCGCCGTCATCGTCCGCTCCTCAGTCATCGTTATCGTCGCGCTCGGCCAGGGTGCGGGGGCCAGCAGGGCCGGATCGTAGGCGGCGCGCTGGCGGACGGCGAGTTCCTGCGCCTCCGCCACCGGGATAGCACGGAAACGAACGGTGTCGCCGGGGCGAGCCTGGCCGAGTCGCCAGAGATCCGCGCCGATCACCGTGGCGATCTTGGCGTAGCCGCCGGTCGTCTGCCGCGCGGCGAGGAGGACGATCGGGCGTCCGTGCGACGGCACCTGGATCGCCCCCGTCACCACCCCCTCGGAGATGATGTCCGCCCCGCTCGCCCCTCCATCAGAGATGCTACCTGCTCCGCTATTACCGCCCTTGAAGGCGAGCGCCGGACCGTCGAGACGCACCCCCATCCGGTCGGCCTCGCGCGTGACGGTGTAGTGGGACGAGAGGAAGGTGACGATCGCATCCTCCGTGAAGCGGTCGTCCTGCGGCCCCAGGACGACGCGTACCACGCCTTTCGCGTCGTAGCCGGGGATACGCCCGGCGGGGAGCGTCAGGGCTGCCTCCGGCGGTGTGGCGGGGGGCGCGAGCGGCACCAGATCCCCCGCACGGAGGGCGCGTCCCTCGACGCCGCCGATCCCGGCGCGCGGGTCGGTGCTGCGACTCCCGAGCGCGACTGGTACGGCGATGCCGCCCGCCACCGTCAGGTAGCCGCGCGCGCCATGCTGGCAGGCACCGCAGGCCAGCGTGACCCCCGGATGCAGCAGGAACGAGCGCCAGGGGGGTTGCGACACGCCATCGACCGTCGCGCCGAAGTCGGCCCCGGTCAGCGCGCAGACAATCGGCACCGGCCCTTCGTAGACGAGGGTCGGGCCGAGCAGGGCGAATTCGAGCGCCGCCGTGTCCGGCTCGTTGCCGACGAGGAGATTCGCCCAGCGCAACGCCCCGTCATCGAGCGCGCCGCCGGGCGCGACACCGAAGCGCGCCCAACCGATCCGACCCAGATCCTGCACCGTCGTCTGCAACCCCGCCGCGACGACGCGCAGCGCGGCCCCGCCCTCGCTCATCATCCCTCCTCCGCGATCTCCGGCAGATAGCGCCCCGCCGCGACCTCGTCGGCCAGCCGCGCGTACGCGGCGGCAGCGATCGGGCGCGGCTGGATCTCGTCGCCCGCGCGCAACAGGAACGGATCGGCGGCGGCGGGGTCGTAGAGGCGCACGGGGGTCCGCCCGATGATCCGCCAGCCGCCCGGCGTGACCGCCGGGTAGACGCCGGTCTGTGCGCCGCCGATCCCGACCGCGCCAGCCGGGACGCGCAGGCGCGGCTCGGGGAGGCGCGGCGTGTGCAGCGCCGGTTCGAGGCCGCCGAGATAGGGGAAGCCGGGCGAGAAGCCGAGGAAGTAGACCGGGTAGCGCCCCGCCGCGTGGCGCGCGATCACCTCGTCCGGCGCGAGGCCGGTGTGCGCGGCCACTGCGGCCAGATCGGGGCCGAAGTCGCCGCCATAGGCGACCGGCAGCGTGACCAGCCGGGTCGGCGCGGCGGCTGTCGGGGCCACCACCAGCGTCCGCAGATAGTCCAGGAGCGCGGCGTGGCGGGTCACGGTCGGGTCGTACTCGATCAACAGGGTACGGTAGGCCGGGACGAGATCGCGCAGGCCGGGTGGCGGGGCGGCGTCGAGCGCGGCGAGGAGCGCCCGCACCCGCGCGTTGACCTCCGGCGCGATGCGCGACGCGAATTCAACCAGCAGCGCGCCGTCGCCGACCGCCCGGTAGCGCGGCACGGCCTCTGTCTCGTTCGGGTGCGCGTCCATCGACTCTCCTCATCCGTACGGGCGGGGGACGCGGATCCGCCTCCCTACTAGGAGCGAGGGTACGACAACGGGCAGGGGGATGCCAATCGGGGCGCGTGGCGGCTCAGGTGCCGGGGGCGGGTGGCGGCGGGGCGGCACCCGCGAGGCGGTTCGTACTCGCGCGTCGTTCCAGCACCTCGACGATCGGGCGAATGGCGATGCCGTTCGCTTCCAGCGCGGCGCGCACCGTGCGCGCCAGTTCGGGCGCGCCGGGTGTATCGCCGTGGATACAGATCGTATCGGCCTGTAAGGCGACCTCGCCGCCGAGGAGGGTCGTCGCCGTGCCGCGCAAGACCATCCGCACCGCGCGGCGGGCGACCTGGGCCGGATCGGTGATCAGCGCGCCCGCGATCCGGCGCGACACCAGCGTACCGTCGTCGTTATAAGCGCGGTCGGCGAAGCCCTCGCGGGCGAAGGGGATCCCGACGACGGCGGCGGCGCGCTCGACTGCGGTGCCGGGCAGCCCGACGAGGATCAGGTCGCGCCGATAGAGGGCGATCGTCTGGGCGACCGCGCGCGCGAGGGTGGCATCGGCGGCGATCCGGTTGTAGAGCGCGCCATGCGGCTTGACGTGGCGCAACGGCACCCCCGCGACGCGGCAGAAGGCATCGAGCGCGCCGAGCTGGTAGAGGAGATCGGTGGAGATCTCGTCCGGCGTCATCACCATGTCGCGCCGCCCGAAGCCGACGAGATCGGGGAAGCTCGGATGCGCCCCGACCGCGACGCCCTTCTCCTGCGCCAGCGCCACCGTCGCGCCCATCACGCGCGGATCGCCGCCGTGGAAGCCGCAGGCGACGTTGGCCGAGCTGATCCAATCGAGCAAGGCATCGTCCTGCCCGAGGGTGTAGGGGCCGAAGCTCTCCCCCATATCGCTATTCAGATCGACAACGGCGCTCATCGCTGCTCACTCCTCGATCGTTGCACGATTCGTTGCTCGTCTTGAGGCGTCGGGCGCGGCCTCGCGGGCCGGGTGGCGGATGGTTCTGCGCGCGCCAACCCTTGTATCATAAGGACGAAAGGCCGACGCGACCATCGGCCCTGAGGCGGGGTTTTCGCGCGCCGGCATGGTATTTTCTGCCTATCCTGGCGGGCGGCGCGTGTCGGCACCGGACCGGCGAGCGGGCCTGCCGTCAGGATAGCCGATCGGGGCGGAGGATGTGCGGTATGGCGAGTCCTTACCATGCGGCGTGACGGCGCGCAAAGAGCGCGATCGTGGCTGCCGCACCCTGCCGCCCCTGGCAACCCGCGCGACGATGGCGTACCCTTTCGCGACAGCCACGATCGCGCTCGCGTCGCACGATTCGCGAGCGCAGCAACGCTAGGAACTTATCGAGGGGTAGCCGACGATCGTGCGTGCAGATCCGAACACCGCCACAGTTCCGCGCCCGCGTACCGGTCGAACCAGGCGGCGAGTTCGGCGGTCGATCGGGCGCATCGATCTCGCGCAAATCCTCTGGGCACCCACGCCAGCACTCGTCGCGCCACCTTCGCGGCGCGAGCGCCTGCAGCGGCTCGCGCTCGCCCAGCTCCTGCCGCTGGGACTCTATCTGCTCCTGGCGGTGCTGGCGATCTATCCGTTGATCCTCCACTTCGGCTCGTGGCTGCCGAGCGACGACGGCGACGCGCTCTAGAACTACTGGAACTACTGGTGGACCGCGCGAGCCCTGGCGGCGGGGCAGAATCCCTACCAGACCCCGCTGCTCTACGCCCCCTACGGTGCGCCGCTCTATTTGCACACCCTCAACCTCTTCAACGGGCTGGTCAGCATCCCGCTCCAGCTGCTGTTCGGGCTGATCCCCGCTTACAACCTGATCGTCTTCCTGTCGCTCACCTTGGCGGGGTACTTCGCCTATCTGCTGGTGACGGAGATCAGCGGGAGCAGGCGCGCGGGCTTCATCGGCGGGATCATCTACGCCTTCGGGTCGTACCACATGACCCACATGCTCGGACACATGAACCTGCTCGCCTCGGAGTGGTTGCCCGCCTACATCCTCTGCCTCGTCCGCGCGACCGGCGCGGGTGGGCGGCGACGCACCGGCTACACCCTGGCGGCGGTCGGCGCGCTCCTGCTGCTGCTGCTCTGCGACTGGCAATACATCCTCTTCGCGGCTCTCTTCACCCTCTGCTACGTCCCGGCACGCAGCATTGCGCGGCGGGCACTCGCGCCGCTGATCGTGGCGGCGAGCATCGGCACGCTCTGGCTGATCCTGGCCGCGCCGCTCCTGCTGCCGACGATCGCGCAGGCACGCTCCGGCGACACGATCGCGCCGACCGAGGGGCAGGTCCAGCAGTACGGTGCCGATCTCCTCGACTTCATCCGCCCGACCCAATTCGCCACCTTTTGGCGGCCCCTGGGGCGTATCCCCGGCGAGGGGGCATTGCAGCCGAGCAGCGCGGGCGGCGTCTTCCTTGGCTTCTTGCCGCTCCTCCTCGCCGCCATCGCCCTCTGGCGCGCGCCGCGCCGCGCCTGGCCCTGATCTTCGCCGTGCTCGCACTCGGCCCATCGCTCGCGATCGGCGATGTCGATCGCGGGGTGCCGCTCCCATACGCGCTCGTTGGACAGATACCGCTCCTCAACATCGCGCGGGTGCCGAATCGGCTCGTCCTGGTCGTCACCCTTTGTTTGGCGATTCTGGCGGGCCTGGCGCTGGTGTCGCTCCGTCAACGCTTCGGCGCGCGGATCGGGACACGCGCACGCCTCGTGCTGACCATCCTGCTGGCGGCGGCGCTCCTGGCGGAGCACCTCGCCGTGCCTTTCCCGATGGAGGCGATCAGCGCACCGCCCTTCTATCGGCAGCTCGCCGCCTCGCCCGAGCCGGGCACGATCCTGGAAATCCCGTACTGTAAGCAGTGCTCGATCACCAACTATCGCCAGACGGTCCACGGGCGACCGGTGATCGGCGGCTACATCTCCCGGCGACTCTTGTATCCGGTCCGCGATTCGCCGCTCTTCCGCGAGATCCTGCCACCGGGCGAGGACATGACACCAGGTGTGGAGCAGGCAGCGATCGGGCGGCAGATCCTCGCCTATGCGGGGGTACGCTGGATCGTCATCATTCGCGACGATCCCGATTACGATCCCGATCACATCGCCCAGTTCCTGGCGCGCTTCGCCGCTCCCACCCCGCTCTATGAAGACGCCGCGATGATCGTCTATCGCCCGGCAGCACCGCCCGCCGGGATCGACCGGTTCATCGCGCCGGTCAGCGGCTGGCAGGAAGCCGAACATGCGTCCGATACCGGCTCACGGATGCGCTGGTTCGCGGAGGCGGGGACGGTCGAAGCGTGGAACTTCTCCGGTACCGACCGGACCTACACGCTCCGCTTCGATACCGCCTCCTACCGGACCCCGCGTCGACTGGCGATCATGCTCGACAACCGCTCGCTCGGGCAGTGGACGATCGACAGCGCGCGGCAGATCGCCATACCCCTGACACTCTCGCCGGGCAGCCACCTTTTCACGTTCCGCTCGCTCGATCCGTCGCTCAGCCCAAATGACGTCGATTCGCGCTCTGACGACGATCGGCAACTCGCGATCGCGGTCGCCGATCTGACGCTGAACACGCGCTAAGCGACCGGTGCTGCGATCGTCGTACGGCAGCAGGACAGCGAGCAGGCCAGAAAGAAAACGGCACGGATAAGGAAGTAATGATCCACGCTTGGCCTATGCTAAGGCTGCACCAAGATATCGCGGCGCTTCTATGCTGGAGAGGGAAATGAGCGCGGATACCGGGCCGCAATCGGCGCCAGGACCGTATCTCGTCGGGCTGCACGACGTGTTGGCGCGGCACTATCCTGTGTGGGGCGTGACCGGACTGCGTGCCGCCGGGAGCGGGCTGAACTTCCTGGTCTGCCGCGCAGAGACGGCGCGCTTCGGGACGCTGACGCTACGCACGCCGTGGGTGGCGACCCTGATCAATGACACCGATGGCATCCTCGATACGCGCCGACTGCTGCGCCAGGAAGCGGCGCTGACCGACTATGTGCGCGCGGGCGACATCCCGGCACCGGCGATCCACGCGCTGCACCTCGGCGACGATGGCGTCGATTTCTTGGCGTCCGACTTCGTGGTCGGCGACGACAGCCCGCCCGCTGCCCGCGCCTTCGGGGCGCTGCTGCGCGCGATCCACGCACTACCACCGCCGGACTTCCCGCTGATCGAGGGGGGCGATACGCCACCGCACGAGCGGATCGCGGCGCGGCTGAGCGGGCGGGCGGCGGCCCTCGCCCGGCTGACCGGCGAGGCGTGCCCCTTGCCCGACCGCCGCGAACTGGCGAGCCTGCTGGCGGCGCGCGCCAAGATACGGTCGCTGCTGCACATGGACGCGCCCCCCGCTAACCTCTTCACCCGGCGGGGCGCGATCGTCGCGATCGTCGATTGGGGCAATGCGCTCGTCGGCGACCCGGCCCTCGAACTGGCGCGGATCGCCGAGAGCGGCCATCTGGACGACAACTTCCTGGCGGGTTACGGCGATGATCCGCTCGGCGCGCTGCCGCCCGCCATCGCCACCATCTATCGCCTCGATACGGTCGTGATGCTGGCACTCGTCTTCCTGGCCGAGGTGCCCGACCCGGCGGCGGCGCAAGCGATGCTCGTCCGCACCCGCACGCTACTCACGGCCCTTCAGGCGGCGCTGTAAGGTTAGAACTTCACCGCGTCCAGCCCCTTGAGGGCGAGGAGCTGTCGCGCCTCGTCCGGGGTGGCCGGTTCCAGGCTCAGCTCGCGGAGGATGCGGACCATCTTCGCCACCTGCTCGGCGTTGCTCGTGGCGAGTTCGCCCTTGCCGAGGTAGACGTTGTCCTCCAGCCCGACGCGCACGTTGCCGCCCATCGCCAGCGCCGCCGTCGCGAGCGGGAACTGGAAGCGCCCCGCCGCCGCGACCGACCAGGTGAAGTCGCCGAGGAGGAGCCGCGCTTGGGTGTGGAGGGTGACCAGGTTCGCCACCGTGGCCGGGATCCCGCCCAGGATGCCGAGGACGAACTGGAGGTAGACCGGGCGCGGCAGGAGCCCCGCGTCGAGCATGAAGGCGGCGTTGTTGATCATGCCGACATCGTAGACCTCGAGTTCCGGGCGCGTGCCCTGCGCCCGCATCGTCTCCAGGTAGGTCTTCATCCCGCCGAACGTGTTGGCGAAGATGTTCTCGTCGGTGTGCTCCAGGAAGGGCCGCTCCCAATCGAACTTGTACTCCTGGTAGCGCCGCATCAGCGGGAAGAGCGCGAAGTTCATCGAGCCCATGTTGCAGGAGGCCAGCTCCGGCGCGAGTTCGCCGACCACGCCGAGGCGTTCCGGCGTGGTCATGCCGGGCGCCCCGCCCGTGGTGACGCAGAGGACGACGTCGCAGCGCGCCTTGACGCGCGTGGCGACCGCGCGGAAGAGATCGAGGCGCGGCACCGGCTCCCCCGTCGCCGGGTCGCGGACGTGGATGTGGCAGACCGCCGCCCCGGCCGCGTGCGCGCGCACGCACTCCTCGACGATCTGGTCGGGGATGATCGGCAAGTAGGGGCTCATCGTCGGGATATGGATCCCCCCGGTGATCGCCGCCGTGATGATCGTCTTCCCAGCCTGACCGCTCATCGTCTTCCTCCCTCGCACCCGATAACACCACGCCCGCATACTAGTGGGTCAGGCAGCGAATAGTTGACGATCGGGCAGGGCAGCCCCAGAGCCCCCTAACCGGCGCTGGCGGGCGCGCTGGCGACGGGCCTGCCGTTTCCCCGCCCAGACGAAGGGCGTCGGCTGCC
>JAABUP010002361.1_pt1 | contig 36641 bp, 42 predicted proteins | sample 5559201 | NCBI WGS metagenome assembly JAABUP01 (sample SAMN10711887, study PRJNA513373) | rock metagenome | isolation source: Antarctica rocks | place: Antarctica
TACGCAGGACAATATCCATCATGGCTCCAAGCCAGATCAATACAAAAAGCCAATGAAGCAGACTCGTGCTTCGGAGGGGGCCAATGGCAAACCAGGTCTTCGAATGTTGAAGGGCGTTGAGGATGCCAAAGCTAGAGGTAATTTCGGATCAGTGCCTTGGAGCGAATCGTCTATTGACCGATGGACAGCAGCTAAACTATGCGAGCAAGAAAGGGCGGACTTTAAGAAACCACCTTCAGCCGATAACACCCGGAGAGGAAGCAGGAGTCAAGCTTATTCGTCACAGAATAGTCAAGGCTCATCTCAATCATCTCAAGAATGTCAGAAACCCTCTTTTCGAGTCCCTAAGCGGACCACCCCCCGTAAATTCAAAGAGCGTCCAACATATAAAGAACCTCCAAACTTATCAAACAGCGCAAATTTCCCGAGAGCTACTAGATCAAACAATCAAGCAAGGAAACCCTTAACGTCCGCTGATCCTAACGACTTGCCGATTGAACTTGACTCACCTTTCGAAGCTTCTGGAGAGCCTCTGGATCAGGCTAAGGAACAATTTGGTCTGTCGAACACGATCCAGGATGCTGCAGGATTAGCGAAAACGAAGCTTGGCTTATCAGTAAATACGTATAAGCCTCCTCCCTCATCGCAAACCACGTCTTCTTTTCCGTCCACGTCCTTCGATGACACTAGCTCGAACTCCCCATTGAGTAGCCCACCACCGGAGACACCGGACATTAGTCCCACACAGAAGAACATTGAATACGTGAACAATGCCAGTCTTGCGTTGACAAAAGACCTGTCACGTAGATGTCCTCTCTGCAAAGAAATAGTCGATCAGGTCTTTTATGATGGATATTTCAATGGAAATGAACGTCGAACGATCCGCCAACAAGCCCAATTTTGCGCAGACCATAAGAGACATGCAGCAGAAACTACATGGGAAGATCAATGCTTTCCAAAGATAGACTGGCAGCAATTGGATGACCGGTTGAAGAATTACCACGATGCAATTGATGACATAATGCAAGGAAGGAAGTTTTCGTTTTACAGGAATGCTTTTGAGGATTTGGTGAAGGACCGAAAGGACAGGAGGCTACGAAAGAATCTCATGGATGGAGAAGAGAGTGAAGGTTTGACTCCTGGATATTATGGCAGTCGAGGGGCAAGGATAATGTACGAAGACTCCCCTTCTTCTCGTTGATTCAATTCTTGGCTAAGCATGGATAGGGCCGAAAATATCATGTCGAGATTTGCGTCCAAACTCCGCCGACTAGCCGCGTCAGACAAGCTGATATCGTCCGGCGGAGTTTCGGGCTTCGTCCAGGCCGTGTTGGTTCCTGAATTGGCCGTGTTACTCGTAATGGACGATCTGAACGTCGACCAAGAAAGAGCGAGAGAAGTCCTCAGAGATAGCGCTGAAATCGGCAATCTGCTAAATGAAGAGGAAGATGAGCATATTAGGGACCCTGTCGGAGATTTGAGAGCGATGTTGGAGTCCACGTGAACGATATCATGCATGTATAGTGAGGGATTTTTTTTGGGACATATTGCTTCACAAATACCATTTTGCAACATACAGATTCATAATACATCTCTTCGCCCAACGCTCTTCCGGTCATTAAAGTCTCTCACTCCCTCTTTCCCCCCTGCGCCTCTCTCAACGCGCCTGCACACTCCACACGCTCCCAAACCGATACAGCCCAAACGCCGCCACCAGCGAAAGTCCAATCGGCAACGGCTTCTGCGTCTTGATCGCCCGCGGTATCGAACTCCCCGCCAGCACGAGACTGGCTAGCAGGGCCATTTCTACGCCGTAGGGTTGTCGGTTGCGGATGCGGTAGCCGCCGAGACCGTACTGTGGGGGGAGAATTGGTGTCAGCGATTTGGGGGGAAGGGGAGGGGAGGGGGGTATATGAAGGGGGGGGAGAATTCGGGAAGGGAAAGGGGACGTACGAGTGCGCCGACTGTCATTCCGGCTGTGACGGAGGGGATGGATCCGGTGCGTATGTAGCCGGCGAGGCCGCCGCCGGCGGTGAGGAGGGCGAGGATGATGGCTTGCGTTGAGGGTTGGTCCTGTGGTTTGGGGGGTTAGTTGTTGCTGGTATTGAGTATGGGGATGCGAGGATGGAGATGGGGATGGGGTGGGGAGTTACCATTGTAGATTGGGTTGTCTGATAGCTAGCTGTTGGTGGTGGAAAGAATACGATGCTGTTGCGGAGAACGAGGAAGGGGGAGCTCGGAGTCCAATTGGCGGAGCTTTTCCCGCCTGCCCTGCTGCCGGTCTTGGCATCTCGAAAACACCAGATCCGCAACGTAGTCCACACCTCATACACAGCTCCATCACAGCTCCCTCAATCCCTCCAACCCCCACAAGCATGGCCCCGAAACAACGCTCCCAAATCTCCTCCTCCGCCCCCCCCATCCCGAAACCCTCCTCGTCCTCCTCCTCAGTCGCCAGCAAATCCCCTAGCAACAGCTCCTCGGCGCAGGAAATCCTCACTTCGTTGTGGGATAGCTATGTGGATAAGACGCCGCAGCGGGTGAAATTGATTGATGTGTTTATGGCGTTTTTGGTGCTGGTGGGGGGGCTGCAGTTTGTTTATTGTCTGGTTGTGGGGAATTATGTGAGTTCTTCCATCATTTACTAAGGTAGCTGGTGGTGATTATGGGTATATGGATTGAGGATGAGGAGGTTGGATTCGGGCTAGGGTCGAATGGTCTGCTGACTGTGAGGGTGGCGATGTATAGCCATTCAATGCCTTCCTGGCCGGATTCAGCGCTACGGTCGGACAGTTCGTGTTGACGGCTAGTTTGCGCATTCAGACGAATCCGGAGAATGGGAAGGAGTTTGGGAGTGTGAGTCATGAGAGGTGAGTTTGAAAGTTGTCCGAGGGGGAATGTGCTGCTGGTGAGGAGTGGGGAGTTGGGCATTGGCTGACATGACGAACCGATAGAGCGTTTGCAGACTTTGTGCTTGGGAGTTTGATATTACATTTCTTCTGTGTCAACTTTATCAATTGAATGGACCTGAGAGGGAGGCGCTTTATGAGAGCGAAAAGGTCACAGATATTGTGGGAAACGGATTATACCATTTGCGTTGGATCCTGGTAGGAGAAAATGTACGATATGAAATGGATTCAGCAATATGTGGCCAACCAGTATCCACGCCTTCTAGATTGCGAAAATGCGTACCGTTCCAAGACGGTAAGAATCAATAGATAGACCCGTCTGGGTGGCCTCCAAATTTCTTTCCAAAAATCGTAAGTCATCCAGCTACGCCGTTACCGTTCGTAACCTTCTCCAAATGAAACACCGCTCTCAACGCATCCCCGAATCTCCTAATAGCCTCCGTCACCTGCTCGTTCGACGCAGCCGCAAATGTCGTGCGGAAAAACAGATCGTTCCCAGGATTACCACTTTCGGCGCGGAACCAGCTACCCTTGGAGGTTAAGGTCCCTCCATCAATGGCAGCGTGGAAGATTTCTTCCTCGATATCCACCATCGATTTCGAATCCTTCGCAGGATGTTTCTGCCAGTCGATCTTGATCCAATGGAACATTCCTGCCATGGGTGGGTTCCAGCTTGCAACTTCTCTCGGTAAGTACTTCTCGCATGCGTAGCAGATACCGTCTCTCCTGTGAGTATACTCCATCCGGAGATTGATAAGCCAATCAAGGTAGCCGGAATGCCCCCATGTTTCCTCTAGCAATTTGTACATAATCAATTGGGAAGTGCCGCTGGGATTTTGCGTCGACGTCTCACTGTGGCGCACGAAGCGCTCGATGATTTGTTCAGATGCTGTGATCCAGGCTAATCGCATACCGGGCGCGATGACTTTCGAAAAGGAGTCTAGGCGCATCACTCGGCCGTCTATGTCTAGGCTCAAGAGCGAGGGGACGAGAGCTTCCAGGAAATCTTCGTGAGATGAGGGTGGTGAGACGTCGGGAGCATTGAGACCTGTGTATGGTTGCATCTGGAGGAAGAAGTAGGGTTCATCTTCAAGGATGTAAAGGTCGTGCTTTTGGGCTATACGATAGATTTCCTTTCGTCGTTTCAAGGATTGAGTGGCACCTGTGGGGTTTTGCCCGGAAGGTACTGTATACAAAAGCCAAGGTTTTGGAGCATTGTTGTGGGCTGAGGGGTCCCAGGTGCTAAGTACGGAGTCCAGGCGTGAAGGAAGGAGCCCTTGCTCGTCCATTTTTATGCCTATGCAATTCACGCCCATTGGCCTCGCAGTCTCAGCGGCAGTGGAGAAGGTGTATTCTTCTGTCAGTATGCACTCGCCTCGCGTGACGAACATTCGATAGGCCATATCGAGTGCCGAGGTGGAGCCAACGGTCATGCAGCATTGCCAATCTTTGTACGGGGGATGGTGTACGATCTGGGTGGTAAGCGTGAATGTCTGTTTCAGAGCCTTCTGGAAGAACATTTACCTCAGTGTGCTCTGTTACAAATCTCAGCAGCTGTGCTGATCCAGTAGCCTGCCCGTAATTGAAAGCCACATGAATATCTGAGTTCATGGGATCAGCAAACTCTCCATTAGAGCGAGCAGCTCTGCCTTGTATGATTCTTACCAAACAAGCTCTTTCCCTCTGCGATATCATTCTTCCCGATCGACTTCAGAGTGCCAGATTCTTTGGTTTCCTGCTCCGAGAAATGGGGTGGTGTAGGGACTTTGATGTCAATGTGCTCGAATGGAAAGTACTGGCTCGAAGGTAGACCACCACCCAGGGAAATAAGACCTTTCGGGTGTTAGCATGGCTTAATATCAGACGACTGTAAGAAGCCTGCTCACCCGGATTCTTGAGGTATTTCGCAGCCCCTTTCAGCGACGATGGCTACTAGATCATTAGTTTCTGCTCCGCCTATCGCCACTAGTGGTAGGGATTCCAACCTTTCTTGACGAGCTCTCCTCATTCAATCGATCTGAGAACCCCTTAGCCGTGGCCCTCTCCGTTGCGATTGATGGTAGATACGAACGTACGATCCCATCTCTTGGCTTTCGGTTTGCCATACCCCTTGATATATGTCAATGACACGAGGTACTTTGCTAAATGCGATTGTTCCTTACCGGACTTTTGAACATGTCGCTGCTCGCATGGGCTGCTATGCCTCCGCTGATCTTTGGGGCTTTAGATCGCCGTGCAGCGACTCCGTTGACACTCAAGCGGTCCGAAAAAGTCGCAATCTGTGTGTCAATTGCGCCTTGGACGTCTGTCGCCATTGGCGGTGCCATAACAGTCAGTGGAGTCAGAATGGTGGGAGTTGCTTGGTGTGCGAATGTGTGCGGGCTTTGAGATTGGCCAGAATTCTTTCAGAGGAAGATACAGAATTGTACGACTTATATAGAAGTCTACAAAGTGCCCACAAATTCAGAGAAAGGGGCAGACAAACGCAGGAATGTTTGCCGGAAGAAGAAGAAAAACAGTCCCGTTAGCATGGACGAAGATAACCATTATTCGTCATGCCTGCAACCGATACTAAGCGCACTGATATCATCCTGCCGAAGAAGAGCATCGCGTATGATCACTAGAATCTAGTGAGATCCCTAGTCGGTCTTACCATAGAGTCGAAATACTCCAACCATCAATTGTAGAGGTGGTGTCAAAAACGGCGACGTTTCCGGTAATAATGAAGGATGACATACCGAGCTGTGATTGGTCAATGGCTGTTGAGGTAGGGCAGAACAGTAGGGCAAGGGATGTCCAAAACAGGCAGAAGGGAGTTTTGTCCGCGCTCGAAATCTTCAACATGTTGTATTCAAATCATAGATCATTCATGACCTCAATGTATCTCTATCATTCGCTGACCTCAAATATCCTACTGTACAGTGACATTCAGGTCTTTGGTATCTCGGTATCAAAATCCGCATGCCCATATTCCCCTTTTCCTGTCAGCTGTTGCCGGCTGAACTCTATGCAAATGTCCACCCAGACTCCCCCGGTTGGTAAACCCTTCCCATAGCCAGTCAAATGCCTGCGTGCGTCCCGCTTTTGTCCCTGCTGTCAAATATCAAAATGGGCAATGTTCCTGGAGCATGCGCAATGGAATGTACATGTGACGACCCCAATCCACAGATCCACCGAACATAACGCCTCCACAAGTCCTGGCATGCAATATTCACATTCGAAGTCGAAGATCCCCGCCGGTTGGGTGATGAGATCAGAGAGGCTAAGCGTTACTCATCAGCGGTGTCGAAGAGGGTCAAAATTTAAATAAGGCCGCTGATCCCGTCTTTGGTCCTGCCAGTATGCGAAGGCAAGAGTCTATTCAACTGTCGCTGACAGTGTAGGTGGAGAGATCTCAGAGCCTGATCGTGATGCCGCTGACGTGGCTATCGTGTGGTGTTTAGTAAGGGTCATTAGGAACGCCGTTATTCGTCGTCGCAGGCTGGTAGACACCACCGTAAGGATCCTGCGGTTGCTGTGACGGATCAAGACCATGAGGACTGAGCATGTTGTTAACGCCAGTTTCCTGTCCCTGATAAGTTTTTGGCGCAGATGGATCGCCAGCACCGCCAGCCCCGGGTCCCCCCGCGCCAGGTCCAGCTCCACCAGACGGTCCTGCTGCAGGACCGCCGTAGCCGCTGCCTGGCCGAGGTTGTTGATTGTCGCCTCGCTGGGATTGTGACTGGAACTAGTGAATCAACAATGGTCTGAGAGATGCTTCACAGACGGATGGAAATTGACGAGAGAAGGGCCATGGTAAGGCTACGAGGTAAGAGGAGCTTGAAAACTTACTTCTCTATACTTTGCGAGGTAGATTTTCAATGCCTCAGCATAGTTTTCGAAACCAGTCGAAGTCATGGCAAAAAGAATGTCCTCTCCGTTGACAGTCTTTCGCTTCTCTTGTTGACACTTCTCCGAGGCTAACAGCCGGATCAGGTCAGACAGATATTATGGCAAAGGGATCAGGCTCAACGGACCTTCGCTTGTGATAAAAGAGATGAATTCGCTCACGCATTCTTGCATGCATTCTTTGGCTTCTTTGGCGATTTTGGCGTTCTCTGGTAAAGCCGTCTTCATAATCCGAGCCACTGGAGCAAAGTTCCTTATGTTAGCATCAGAGGTATGGGAATGCGGTCTTGCACCACGCGGTGGAGGTGATATTGAATGCGGGGAATCTCGGGACATTGTAGATGCCCACTAAGCAGATGTGTCTTGACCATAGAGAATTAAGTAATGAGATGCTGGGGTAGATCTTTGGACTGTGGAGAAGGAAGCGAACAATCATTGCGCGTGCGACTTCCAATAAGCGACGGCAATACGGGGGTGCCATCATCATGCAGCGTCGCAAGACGAAAATGCGCAATCCATAGGACGAGGATAATGCATGAGAGAATTGCATGTAACCAACCATTTGCTATCGGCAGCCATCGATCTTGCTCCTTGACTTCAAAATCGTACGCTTCCCTCGCCTGGACTTCTTCTCCTCTATCCATACTCTCGGAATTGTTGTCTGGCGTCGCATCTCCTTGCTCAGCACTCTTTTCCGGTGGGGATGCCGACATGATTAATATAGGCGGGCTGCAGACAAGGCAGCCAACCGATTCTGAGGAGTGAGCTTGAGGTAAGGCGACTGCGTTGGGTCGAAATCGGACGGACCGTAGCTATGTGCTGGACAGCCCGCAAGTCTGTTGGAAAATTCACACTGCTCTCAGCACCCGTCCTAGCGGGATTCCGTGCGCGATCGCTCGACGAGGCTTTGCTCTGATTTTGGCTATTGCTGCGCCAATTGCCAGGGCTTCGACAGCGATTCGACGAAGACGCGCGAACCTGGTAGTACTCCCGCGCAAGAAGCGTGGGTGAACACGGCGCACCACACAATACACTGCTAAGCCCAAAGGGATTGTTGACAGCAGCAGACTGATGACGGGCCCTTGCAGTGTTCTTCGCAGCTGGTGCAATTCGTATAGGCTGGTTGACACGCAGGCAGTTGGGCTCCAATGGCGGTCAAGGACTCTCTAACTCGGGGCTTAGCTTTGCACGAGAAAGAAGTTGACGTTGGCGGCGCATACAGGTGCTTGCTAACTTTGGGTAGCGCCAGTATGTGCAGAGCCCAGATCCTGCGTCAGGCGCAATTGGCGGTGGGGAGATTGGGGAGAGCGCTGGGTGTCGGTCGAGTCCAGGGAGTGAAGCTGGGTTCCGGTGTGGGGTGTTATGATTCTGGGAGAACGACGGAAAATCCAGGTACCAGGAATGAAGCTGCAGATGTACCTGATCGCGTCAAACGCGGATGAGGTCGCCTCAAGGAGAGATTGATGAGACCTGGAGGTGCTGTCTGTCGCTTCGGAGCAAGTTCAATTGGCAGGATTGAAGGTCGAGACAGTGTGAAGGGCATGGTCCCACAGTCTACGAGGGAAACGACAGGACAGGACAGGACGATTGGGGGCTAGCCTGTGTGGGAAGCGACAGGGGTGTGGCTACGGGCCAGGCCAAGCAGCGGTCGCCGGCGGCAGTCAAGCCCATCGGGTTGAGCTGAGCTGAGAGTGGCTGAAAGGATGCCTTACGGGGGCATCCAGCACCTTGAACATCTGGAAGTGTGGCCCTGGTGGCCCAATATGGAAACCCAAGAGACCCAAGAGACCCAAGAGACCCAAGATGTCGGTACTCTGATACCAAACGCACTGCGAAACTTTCCGCTGCCCGTACACCCACACTACCTTAGTCGCTGCAGCAGCTCGTCCAGAAGGAGGGGTTACCTTATAAATCTCCGGCTACTGCTTTGGGTATCAATGCTTGATTCGATGGACTACCGGCCCATTTCCACTCTCATCTCATCAGACATTGTGATTGTTCATCGTGATCATCTAATGATCCGTGGTCTATCTATCACCTGCTTCTCTACAATGCGTCGCGGCAACAGAGCGTCTGTGGTCTCGTCCACACACCTTCTCAGAACGCTTTCCGCAAAAACCAATTGAAACGTCTAGAAGATACCCGCTGATGCGCACATCATTGGTCTTTCAAACGCATAGCCCCTCACACCCGTTTCGTCCATGTTGACTCAAAAGGAAAACGAGGCGAAGCGGTGCACAGCGGAACATGCAATTGGTGTATCGCTTGGGTCAAACAAAACCTCTCATTCTGGTAACGGCGTAGGATTGGAGGATTGTTGGGCGTGCAATCGCGCGAGAGTTTTCCCCCAGACCTTGGGACACACAAACAAGGTATCACAAGTAGGCGTCTGAGTCGGGTACCATGGGCTGTTAGGACGGTCGTAGCAAGCGTCGTAATTCTTTGCTTGACAGCCTCGTCTTCTCGTATACAAGTTGACATGAGGTTGGCTCAACCAGTCATATCGTTTCGGGACCTTATTTTTAGTCCCACCGTTGACATAAGCTCGCATAGGGAACCGATCCAGTCAGTGTAAACTTCGAATCATGCCAACGCATCCTGCAAGCTCCGCTTTCCCGTGGTCTCGAATGGCCACTCTGGCGGTAATTCAGTGGCTGACTACCTCCAAACAATGGCTCGCCGTAGAAGATAATTGACGAGCGGAGAATTTATCTGGCATAATAGATTTCAGGCTCTTTTGCATTGAACAGTGTGATTCACCAATGATCATAGTCGAACTTCTATTGATGCTCCATCGGAGTCCCATGGTGTAGTATAAGGCAAGCATTTTTTCAGCTGGCCTGATGTCTCATGTGCACGGACAATATTGAAGCCTTGAAGGAGGGTTTCTGATTCATTGCTGGACAACCTGAATATTGTTCTTTTTCTACACCAGGGAATTTGTAAGCAAAGATAATGTCATGAGGGTATGGCGACTGACTTTCCAACTCTCCATTTCATCTTGTTGCCGCTTATACTGCTTGACCAGCTCCTCCAGGACCTTCTTTAGCCCTTCTGAATTCGTCTGCAGCGCCGGCTTCACATCTTTAATAGTTCTCTCGACTAAGACACCATTGATCATGCGAAAGCATTTGCGGTCTGATGGGAGAGGGCCCAGCGTCTCAAGTACAAGCCTAGCCGAAGCCATTAGCGGTGGACCATAAATATGAAGATACAGTAATAAGGATTGGGGCAAGATCGCGAGTTGAAACACACTTATGCTCTTCAGTGTCTTGTTCGATGTCACCAATTCTCTGTGCTAGTTGCTGTAGATTGTTCTTGTAACTCGTGTATTGCTGTTGCAGCTCTGAACGAGTTGATTAGTTCGACACTTCTGGTCCGCGCACGTCTTGATGGGGGGCCAGTCACCTTGTTGCCTCTTGACAGTGATTTGATTCTGCGCCATAATACCTAGATCTGAGGATAGGTGTCGTTGACGAATACGTAGAACGACATTTGGGCCAGAGGGGCGGAAGCAAACCGCATTTCCTTGCCTCACATCCAAGCCAACGTGGCGACGAAAAGCACATCTCTGACGGCCTCAGGGCTAGTACATCGGAGGGAACATAATGCATCCACATCTACATACGAAAGATAACAGGGGTACGTCTCTTTTCAGCATTCAAGCTTCCAATGAGCCCTCGCCCGCTTCTAGGGTCTCCGATCTCGTTCATGCCTTGACCATAATTACTGATCGTCAGATTAGGGTGCGAAGAAGTCATGTCTGCTCTCGATGAATGCCACGCTCAAGGGTTCCTACATAAGATGACTGGTGGCTGCAATGACGCCAAACGCGATGTCAATAAGTGCTTGCGAGCAGAGCGCTTGGAACGCACAGCAAGAAATAGGGAGAAAGCGAAGGAAAAGAGGGAGAGGATTGAGAAGATCTGGAAGGAAATCGACGAAGAATCTTGAACTATCGGTCCTGAGGAGCATGTGGGATGAACATCCGATATGCCCACCGAATTGACGACAAAAAGGCTTGGGAAAATAGCATAGCGTCTGGCGAAAGAAGTCGGCAGTAAATGACACAAGGAACAGTACAAAGCTACTCAGGGTCGAGAATGGGCGTAAGAGGTCGCGGCTTCTAGCATTGAATGCTAGTCAAAATCAAGACAATTCTACCCGAAGAGCTCTGCAGAATCGCACCGGGATTGAGCTAGCACATATGGGTTCAAATGAGACATTATCATTATTCGCCTGCTTCATTGTCGCTATTGATGGTGGCGACTAGCATTTCGTTCTGCCTTAGCTTGGGCTTCCTCTTCCTCTTCCTCTTACTTGGAGGATTTTGGCCTTCGTCCGGTGTCTGATCGACCACATCCGCCTCAGATTCCGGCCGCTCCATACCTGCTTCATCTTGTGGCCTGTTTGCGAGATCCCCCGGCTTTTGGTCATCTGAGCCTGCTTTCTGGACTGCTGCGGTGGCCTTTTTCGATTTCTTGACAGCTAGCGGGTTAGGACCCTTGGGTCCCCTTACTTTCCGTTGCTTCACGGGGTCCTGCTCGACTTCAGCAACGCCCTTCCCTTCCTCTTCTCGGTCTTCATCGAGATCAATTGCCTGATCTCCCCGCTTTCTTTTGCCCAAGAGTCCCGTCCCCCTTGCTCTCAATCCGCTTCGAAATTTGGATTTTTCAAGTCCCTCCCTAGCACCAACAGAACTTTCTGCCATAGGCTCCATGATCATTACTGATCTCCTCACAAACACTAGTGGCACCCCCTTCACCCCTCTGCAAAACCTTCGAACAGCTTCATCTTGACTAGCGACAACATAGCGGTTCTTGTTAGCGAGGGATGTTTTAGGATCTATAACGCTTCTGAGACAGTCGAGAGTTGACAGAGGCTCATCCAGAGTATGATGGTTACATCGGCGGCGCTCCATATTCTTCGCGACAGAGATGAGGGTATCTTTCTGGGATTGGGGAATTTCTTTGAGCGAGTATAGGTGACGGATGGAACATCTGCGCCGTTTAATGTCAACCAGTTGCCTGTCAGCCTTTAGTAGGCCAGCTTACTGTGTAATCACTATAGTAGGATTAGTGGTCAGTGAAATCAAGTAAAAGATTTCAAGAGTATACGCACTTGGCTTTACCTTCTCGCCAAGTGAGCGCTCTAAACCTCCTACAAGATCCATTCTGAACCTTTCGGTGTCCCGGATCATCTCGGCATCGACTATTCGACAATAGCTTAGCTGAATTATCGCAAGACATGTGATGTTGGACCAAATACCAAGAACTTGATAAGGGGGCCGGAAACCAAAAGTGAGTGAGTATGCCTGGATAGTACTGGGATCAGTTAGATGTTCGCCAAAGGAAGACCTCGGGACATAAGAACATGTTTGGAGAACGAATACAGAACAATTCCCCTTCAGATTGGAAGCAGTGAAGAGGTTGAGTGAGGGTGACTTTACCTGCATCAACTTGCGATACTGCTTTGACCGTTTGCCCCTCATATTGAGGGGAGGTCAAGGATTTCGAGGATGTGAGAACAACCCTCGGAGACTGGCATATATGGAATTTTACCTGCGCGTCAAGAACCATTCATGCTAGCTTGGATAGTTTGACAAAGCCGGGCTAGCCCTATAAAGGCACTGTTCGCTTGTCATTCGCGTCACCGCACTACTTTAACAAAATTCAGAGGAGTCATAAGCGCAGTCTCAATCTTGTCATTCAATCATTAATATTCGTTATCCACTAAGATCTAGCATGGTATTCGATAGCCACAATCATGTCCACCATGGCGCGCCCATCAACTCCAAAACCATTCCTCCGACGCCCCACCTTGGTCAGAAAGCGCGATGATGATGACGATGGACAGATACCATCCAGTCCAGGAAAGAAAATCAAAGTTACATTCGACCCTGATGTCGAGGTGCGGATGGTGGATGACTGGGAAAAAGGTCCGGAAGTTATCCATGCTGAAGTACGACGAGCATTTGCAAAGCGGGCAGTGGGGGACAGCTCAGGCTACGAAAGAATAAAAGACATATACTCTAGGAAAAAAGATGAGAATGATGAGCCTCTTCCAAGGACGGTCAAAAGTTATACAACTGCATTACTTGGGAATGTATCGTCGCTTACAAAGTCAAACTCCGACCTGATTCATGCGGTGCTACAAAGTGAGTGGTTAGGGAGACAGGAGGACTATGTGGCATTGTTCGTGCGGTTCTTGGCCAACCTAGCATCGGCTCAGGGCCAGTTCCTTGGGGAAACAATGCGAATGTTGGTCGATAATTTGACAGCGCTCCCTCCGTCTAGCGGCATATTAAAAAACCTACCAGAGGTATCCCGCTCAATAATATACAACCGAGCACACAAGGCTTTACAATATCTGTTGCAAGTCATTCCATCTGCTAGCCGGATACTCTCCTCGGCCCTGGTCAATGCTTTCCCTCACGAATCGGACTCACGTCGTACCCACATCATATACGTGCAGAACCTACTTAGGCTGGTTGCCTACGTACCGGAGCTCCGCGAGGAAGTCCTGCGACTTATAACCGAACGTCTTGTAAAGATCGATGTTCAAGTACAGCTAGATCTTCAGGATCTGGCCGAGGAGATTGGCGAAGGGCTGGTGGAAGGGATCCCACAAATACGACCTGACTTGATGGAGGACCTCGCAGATGCAGACAGTAGCGAGGAAGACTCGGAGACTGATGAGGACGAAGAAGAGCCCGATGCGCAAAGAACGAAAGACATCACTAGGAACGTTGAGAAGATGGACGCCATTCTCGACATCCTATTTTTCCACTATGATCAATTGTTTACCAAAGCAACCGTGGAAAATCAGATTGGGTCTCTTAACATCCTTTTATCCCAATTCGTCACTATCATTCTGCCTACCCACCGATCTCGCCACACACAGTTTCTACTTTTTCATTTTGCACAGAAATCGCCCGCCCTAATTGACGCCTTTGTTGGTGCTTGTGCGCAAATAACTTTTGACAAGAATCAGCCAGCGATCCTGCGGCAGGCTTCGGCTGCATACCTCGCCAGTTTTGTTGCAAGAGGTATGCACGTGACACCGTCAATCGTCCGTGAAGTCTTCGACTACCTCGCCCTTGAGCTTGAAAGACTGCGGCACGCTCTTGAGCCGGGCTGCCGTGGCCCCGATCTGAGAAGATACTCGTCCTTCTACGTCCTGGTACAAGCTATGCTTTACATCTTCTGCTTCCGGTGGCGAGATCTTGAGTACAACACAGATGACGATTTCGAGGATGACGAGCTAGAACCATACGCTCAGGAACATCATCTTAAGTCCGGGGTCAAGGAAGCCCTCTCAATCAACCTTTTCTCAAAGCTCAACCCGCTCAAAGTCTGCTCCCCTGCAATTGTCAAAGAGTTTGCCCGTCTGACAAATCACCTCGGTGTCATCTATCTGTATCATTTACTAGAGACCAATAAGCGGGTCAGACTCCAGCAATATGCGAGCAATGCATATGGTCAGATCAACCGAGAGACAGCGCTGTCGGCTAGAAGCGACGAAGACTATCAGTACCTGGACGAATACTTCCCATTCGACCCCTACCACTTACCAAAAAGTAAACGATGGATCGAAGGCGATTATCGAGAATGGTCAGGGGTTCCAGGATTAGATGACGAAGAATCTGAAAGCGGTAGTGATGAAGAGGAGAGCGAGGTCGAAGAGGGTACGGAAACGGATGCAACAGGCAGGTCTCTGTGACGCATGAAGGTTATGAGCCATGAGAATATAGAATCATGGAATGGAATCAACAGCATTCAGCGCGGTGCTTCCAGGGTGCATAGCGGGTTCAGGGAAAAGTTTTAGGTCCGTCAGTAGTAGATTGCCAAGTAGTCTTTAGCTAGGTACTCGGCACCCTATCTTCAGCAACATACAATACATGGAATCTTGGTCGTATCCTCTTCACCTGATCCAGAATTCTGAGTTTCTGAAACTGTCTCCAGAGTAGAATTAGGTTGGTAAATTTTAGGACAAGTCTGGCTAGAGTCCCCCTGACATTCGCCTAACATGACCCCAACATGGTATCTTGGCGATGCTATGTAGCCTGAGGGCCTTCTCCTTCTCTATGGGATTTGGACACAAAATTTCAGAAGGGCACATTTGATTGACCAACGTCCTTATTCAGTTCAGTCCAGCTCGAAATTCCAAAAATCGAGCTAGGATACTTTCCACAATGCTGTTCCTAAGGCTGTTTCCTTGGCTGCTGAGCATGCATACAACCTGTTCAGATCCAGTCTCCACTTAGCACGCCGCTTTCAATCAACTGATTCCTCCCATCGACATTGTGCAATGCTGACGGAGGGTCCGTAAATTCAGCCCACACGGGTCTCAGACTGGCTAGCATGTCTTTTCCTGGGAACCTTGACTTTACCTGACACTTATGACCAACTACATGAGAGCTGTTCCAGTAGACCAGCTTCCACAAGCTACCAGAATTCGTAGAGCACTCTCGTAGACGTGATAACTTGCTCCAAAGCCTGGGAAATTGTCATGTCTGATTAATCGGATTGGAAAGTATACCCGACTTGGCACTGTCTCACTATTCGCGGTCCGTCCCGCTCCAAGCTTGCCCAAATAGTCAAAACCTCACCTTGCATTCAGACCTTTGCATGAGCTCGTGTATTTAGAGGGTATATGATGTTAATGTCTGACTCTTTGTATGCTCCAAAATATAAATGGAAATCAGCTATGTGCTTGGGGTAATCCTGGAAAGAATTGGTCTTCTGGAAAGGACGATGGGGGACGCAGTTGCTAGGTGCATTGAGTAAACATAAACATAAGGTATCCGTAGAAACTTGAGACGCGGTGAGAGTGAAAGGTGAGCAGGCCTAATTTCCAGATTCTTCTCTTGAGCCTTCGTCTCGTTGTCACCTTCTGGCCTAGCGATGTTATCCTACGTTTGAGACAAGCACGATCATCGAACATGCCTCCCCGTCTCCAGCATGGACACGAGGTGCCAGGGCGAGCGCTAGAGGCAATAATACCTGGGTTCTCAGCTAATGGACCAGGTACACAGTCTTCTTCAAGCCAATCCGAGTCGGACCGTAGAGCGCGGTCCACAGATGAGACACCAGCTCCACGTAGACAGAGGCTGATCACACGTCCACCCAACAAAGTACCAGATCAACGGTCACAGCTGATATACGACAAAACGGATCAGCTTAGAAAAAGACCCATCCCTCGGTCAGCCGGCGCGGTTCGAGATCCGCAGACAGCAGCTTTCTCTACGGACCTCTTTGAACCAAGACAAGAGCGTTTGAAACAATTTCGTGAACCGGAAATCGATCGTGGAGAATCTTCTACCCCAAGTGCAGAGACAATGGAAACCTCACGAGTGCCAAGCTCGTTAAATCGCTTGTCATTACCTCTCTCTCGAGGGCAGATCAGAACGCGCCAGGAAGCGAAGGAGCAGGAAGCAGTTATTCATGAACGTCTGAAGAGAGCAAACGAACCAATCCCACCTTATGAATTCCAGAATTTTATAGGCAAGGGGAGCTATGGCAGGGTATACGTAGCGTAAGTCTATCTCAGTGTCTGATACATTGAACTCACCTGCTAGATTCTGTTTATCAATACGCCCTTTTTCAAGGGCGTTTCACGGTCCTTCTAGCTAACGTTTTCACTAGAAAGGACCTCAGGCCTACTGGTCGCGGACGGGTTGCGGTCAAGGTATTGGATATTGACACAGTCGATTTCAAAGCCCATCTGCGGGAAAGAGACCAAAGTACCGCGGATTTTTTCAAGGAGCTTAGGACTCTTCAACAGCTCCAATCATACGGAGCACAGAACGTAAATCAGATTTTTGAGGTATTAGAAGTCCACTCACAATTCTGGATAATCAGCGAGTATTGTCCAGGAGGTAGTGTGCATACATTGGTAGGTGCAAGTGTAATGACGTTATAACAACCCAATAAATAGCGAGCATACTTATTTCTAACTTCGTCTTCAACTCGGGAACCAGAGCTAACATGTCACAGATGCAGGCGACGAAAAACAAAGTCGAAGAAAAATACCTCATCCCAATTGCTCGGGAATTAGCAATAGGCTTGAATGCGGTCCACAAAGCTTGCATTATACACAGGGACGTGAAAGGTACAGTTAAACATCCGAGAAATTTTGAAGAGATCCTTGATATGGACTTCAAAGCATACTCAAATACTGATCGTATCTGTGCGTTCCAGCTGCAAATGTGATGATCCATGAGCAAGGAGCGCTTCAGATCATTGATTTTGGTGTGGCCGGTATGCTACAAAATGAAACGGACAAGAGGAAGACGATGATTGGCACGCCACACTGGATGGGGCCTGAGCTCTGGAATCCCGTAAAAGAAGGCTATGGTATAAAAGTAAGTGAAAAGCTGTCGAACATTCTTAGCAAGACTTGTCGAGATTGGGGCTGAGTCGACGATCAGGTCGATACTTGGGCCTTCGGCTGTACCTTGTTCGAGATGGCAACAGGTGGCCCCCCAAAGAGACAACTGGAACCGAATCAACTAGCCACAGAGTTTCGACTGCGGGGCCCTCCAAGGTTGAGAGTTGAGCAGGGTTACCCACAAGGACTATGTCATCTGGTAGAGTTTTGTTTGAAGAAAGACCCTCAGGAGCGCCCATCAATGGAGGAAATCCTCGAGCATCCTTACCTCAAAGACACCGAACTTACACATCCAACAAGCCTGTTAAGGGATTTTGTCAGCGAATTTGAGGAGTGGGCTAAGAGTGGTGGCCAGCGTTACTCTCTTTTCAATGATTACGGAGCTGCGGCGGCAAAATTAACCGATGATCTTATTTCTAAACCCGAGTGGAGATTTAGCACGCTTGAGTCAACAGAGCTCATGGAGGACTTACCCGCCGCTATTGATCAACAACTCTCATCTGGTTACATCAGCAACGACCATCATCTTCCCTCTCACCTAGATCAAGTTGCCGACATGACTTCTACAAAGGCGCAAGAAGACGCGTTTAATTCTTACAATGCATCTGAGCCTACAAGCCCATACCTCAGTGACTCTGACCTTACCCCTAGCGGATCTCCAAAAGCTCACGAGAACGTGACTCATCAACACGAGACCACACCTGTCTCAGATGCCGACGAGAAAAAGATCGAGCGAGGTGAGAAACAGCTTGGCCGTCTATTCGATCCTCATCATTCCCTCTATAACTACTCGGGCCTCAACTCACATCAGTCCGATTTGCCCTTGCGTAATTTGACCACCGATTCCTCAATTGCAGACAACAAAGGCAAAGAGGTCGAGGCCAATGTGACCGGAACAACAAACTCTGGGAACATTGTCCTTATTGATCCGACAACCCTCAAACCCAAGCGTAAAGATCGAGATGATCGAGCTGATCAAGAGAAGATTGATCAAGAGATTGAAAAAGAGAAGATTAATCGAGAGAAAATCATGGCCTGGGAATTCCCGACCGGAGAAGCCGAAGACATTCCCAAGGACTCTCAGCCTCACAAAGAACGTCCAAACACTATGGCTTGGCAATTTCCAGAAGGAGGATCAGGCAACGGCAACGGCAATGACATTCATGAGGAACCTCAAACTGCTTTATCGTCAGCTGCGAGTGATCACAGCTCAGACACATTTGGTCTAGCCTACGAATCTGACCACAGCGCTCATAGCGATGATGTGGACGAAGACCCACACACTGCGTCTTACAATCCTTCCTCTTCAGACATTGACGGCACCAGCACGAGTCGTCACACATTGGACCTAGATGCTTATGGAGCTTCACCAGATATGGACGCAGAGGCTGGTGACGCCAAGAAGAGCCGCCAGACCTTAGATTTGGATGCATTGATGGGTGACATGGGGCTGGGCTCTGCTACTCCGGCAGCGTACTCAGCACAGGAGAGCGACGGAGGTATTGGAAGCAGCCGTGACCGTGACGCTCCAACAGCAAATACAGCCGCCAATCTCGTAGGTGCTCCTCCTCCTGAAGATGTACCGGCTACCTATTTCGACGCCAACGGGAACCGCACGAGCCGTATGCCACCTGAGGCCCAGCCTCCTTCGGCCGAGTCTATGCGTCACGATGCAAGCGAAGAGGTAGATGTGGCGGAACTTACACGCTTGTTGACTGACACGGTGGAAATGTGTGACTACCACATCCAATACTATGAACAGCTTATCGCAAACATGTCTTCAGATGAGGAGGATGGTGGCGACAAGGAAGATGATGAGGAGTAAAAGTGGAGTCTCGGGCCAACAGCATGATACCCCCGGCGTTGAATTTTCGAAATCAGACTGGAGACGTATTATTCCTCCCAGAAGTCGTCTCAGACCTAATGCATGATCATTATGAAATTATCTATCCCACGTGCTCGTTATAAAGCTCAGGGATCTACCCCTAAGTCCCACCTGAGAGAACCTAAACACCTTAATGGATCTAGGGATACTGCCCCAAAGGAGGTGCTAATATTTAGGGACGTTGCCCCTTATTGTCCACTACTGCGCTATGCTTTTCGCCCTAGAGAGTGAGCAGACTCCCGGTAAGAACCCCCTGAGACATGACATATGTTAGGGTTTAAACGACTTGGAAGGGTAAGTACCAAGGAACCTTGCCATTAATTCACCAGGATACGCGGGATCACAGATACTTGCCATAAGTAGTGTTCGAGGGGTTCACCGCAATTTTAGGCACTCGCCCCCAGGGGAATTCTGCCACAATGACATGCCCAGGGATAGAGCCCAAAAAGAGGCCGTGAAATTGATGGTCAATGCCCCTCGTAGTTCCCTTGGACGGTTCTTAGACCATCATCATTCCCATCTTCTAGGTCTGTTCCACCCCCCAGTCCCAACTTGAGGAAAATGTTCATATATTGGGATTGCTGCTATTTCTATAACTTACAATCCCCTAAACCATCCCAAAATCACCTTTCTCAATCGCGGCCTCCATCATCCGATCCCCACTGACAATATCAGTCGTACAAATCAGAATCTTCTTCCTGCCTTCCATCTGCTTCGCCACAAATCTCAACGCAGCAATCTCTGTAAACGTGATCCCACCCAGAAACATCACCACCACCGTCTTCGGCTTGCCCCCGGTCGCGGTTAGCATGTGCCTCGCTTTCACCGCCGCGTCTTCCCCCTTTTGGACCTTGTTGAACGTTGCACCTTTGACGTTACGCAGCGCATCTTCGAAGCCTTGCCAGCCTTGCGCTGCTCCGCTGGAATTGTAGTTGGAGGCGGCGGCGCCGCCTTTGGTGATGGTGAGGAGCTGTGGCTTCTGGATGATGGCTTGCACGAGCCGAACAGTCAATGGCGCGTAGCCGCTGTAAACATAGGCTATGTCATTAGGGTTCTGTTCGTTGATTTCGTCGACAACGAGGCGGAGCACTTTGCGGAGATAGTTGTAGTTCGTCTTGGTGCCTTCTGCGGCACCACCGCCGACGCCGAGGGGATTCATCAAAACGTTTGCGGAGGCGCGGGTTTGGAGCAGGCCGATCTTTTCGAGGGCGGCGAGTGTGAGTAGATGCTGGTAGCCGTATGCGTGGAGGATGAGTCGCTTGAAGTTATCGAGGTCTCTTGGTCGGAGGCCACCAGAAATGCAGGATTCAAGGCAAAGAAGACGTAGGACGGTTGAGATAGCGACGTCGCGAGCAATTAGCTCTTCAAGGGTGTCGTGTTGGTACGATGGATCGGAGCCATCATAGAGGTTCTGTTGGACTTCGAGGTTACGTCTGAAGATGTCGGATTGGGTATTCTTCATGATTTCTTCTATGAGATTGATGTGAATCTTCAGACTTTGCTGCTCACTCTGATACCCAGGCAATTTACCCACAAAATCGCGAAGTTCTGCGACGCTGGTTTTGGAGTGGCGACTTTCCATGTCGCTTTGTAAGCGACGTGCAACTTTGTTCAACAGTCCGTCCACAATTGCGCCGTTGGCGTCTCGAATTTGTTCGTATAGCTTGTCCGAAGAGTCAAGCTGAATCTTGCGCTTTAGACGTTGCTGTGCTGGTGGAGCTGCACTTTTGCCGGAAGGCTGGGTACCTGGTGGAGGACCAACGATGGAAGAATCAATCTCAGCTTGACTGTGCTTGATGCCAAACATCTCATCGACCAGACCCTCATACGTCAGCTGCGTGAGAAGCACAGTGGCAAAGTCGATCTCTCTGTCTATGATGATAAGACTGTCAATGGTAGCACTTGGCATCATGCCGAATTTGGAAGACGTAGGGTTCTCTTCTGCTGTGGCTTCGGTCCGCATGCGAAGTAGAAGCTCCATGAGTCGGTGAGCGTTGTCTCCTTTGCCCATGATGCGGGGAAATAGACCATGATCTTGCTGTATCTTCATAAGGGCTTGGGCTGCGAGGAAGATTGACGTGGGGTCTTTTCGCTAGATTGTGTCAGAGTAGATTGAATAGAAAAGAGTGTGATACCGTACGAGGTACAGATTACTGAAGGAGTCATCGAGGCATAAAGAGAGGACATCGTCCTCCAATGGTATGAAGCGCAGAGGAAACTCTAGCACTACGACGTCTCCAAGGACACCGGCTTCCTCTAAGATTTTTTCGCAGACGAGAGTTCGTCTTGGAACCCATATAACAGAGAACTCATGTTCTATGCTACTGCTGTTTTGGAGTCGCTTGATCTGTTCTGCAGGAAAGGTAATGTCAGCAATCTAACCTGGCGTGAATCCCGTAGTAAGTGCAGGAGAACACTTTGGATTGAGCCGTTCATTAGAATTGTTTCATCTGGGGATCAAGACTGACTAGGTAGAGTGGTTGGAAATCTACACAATCTACTTTATGATCCCATGCTGTATTTGGAGCAAGTGCGAAAATGCTCAATAGTACTCTCTGGTTACACCACAGTACTCTCACTTGAAATCGAATGCGATCAAATGCAGTCATGAGAAATGGCAACACGTACATACCAGCTATTGCTATGGGATTATTCGCTTTTTCCCCTCCAGCTAGGAAGATTACATTCTTCTGTGAAGCATCGACATTGTCGTTCTCCAGCAGGAAGACTTTGTCCACTCCATAGTCTTGAAGGGTGGAGAATTTGATAAGTATACCGACTGAACCAGCAAGTGATTGCTCAATGACGAGATTCTTCTTCCCTCGTACCTAATTGAATTCAGCAGGGACTCCCCAATATGCTTGGTCTGATGAGCCTTACGCACGCCCTCAAGCAAGTCTAATAGACCCTTGCGTGCTCTTTCTTTGATTTGATTAGTATCAATACCTGGATCAGGAGCCATATTGTGAGCTTTGGAGGCATGAACTCGATGCCTGCGCGCGGCAGGGGACTGTTGGCGGAAAAAGTCCGCTACGGTGGACAGCAAGTGCAGTCGCGCGGTCAATATCAAACTACCTCCGCCCAATCAACTTACGAATTGAATGAGTCATTTTCCCACTTTGCATGCAGTGCTCATACAGATCTACTCTACGGCTTGCCCGCACTTGGTCCACAGGAAATGGTCTAAGAGTTTGCTTGACTTGGAACATTCTGCAACGGCGACCACTCACAACCCACGGTTTCGAGACTCTTGAGGCAGCAGAGATGGGGAAAGACAAGGTTCCATACCAACTCAAGACTGCCAAGGGGACGAAAGATTGTACGTCTGCTCTCTGAGAGATGAGCTCCCCCTTGCAATTGTCTTGATTAACACAGCATGCAGGGGAAGGTAAAGATATGGTAATTCGTGATCGCATTTTCTCCACCATAACTTCGATCTTCAAACGTCATGGCGCCGTAACAATCGATACTCCCGTCTTCGAGCTCCGACCAATACTCTCAGGAAAATATGGAGAAGATAGCAAGCTGATCTACGATCTCTCTGACCAAGGCGGCGAGCTTTGTTCACTACGCTACGACCTTACCGTTCCTTTTGCTCGATGGCTTGCCATGAACCCTTCAGTACAGTCAATCAAGAGATACCATATCGCCAAGGTATACAGACGAGATCAGCCAGCTATGACAAAGGGGCGGATGAGGGAGTTCTACCAGTGTGATTTTGATATTGCTGGAAGTTACGATCGGATGGTGCCAGATGCGGAGATAATACGAATCATATGTGAGATCTTTGGGGAGAGAGGTCTAGGCTGGACGTCTCAAGGAGGTTTCATGATCAAATTAAATCACAGAAAAGTACTAGACGGGATATTCGAAGTATGTGGTGTACCACAGGAGAAAATACGGAGCATAAGCTCCGCGGTAGACAAGCTGGATAAGTCGCCTTGGGAGGAAGTCAAGAAAGAGATGGTGGAAGAGAAAGGGCTGAGTGAAGAAGTTGCGGACAAGATCTGGGAATTCGTGCAGAGGAGAGGTGGTAGAGACGTTATGGAAGCATTGAGGCAAGACCAGAGAGTCACCGAAAACCCAAACCTTGTTGCTGGCTTGGAAGATATGGAACTGTTGTTCGAATATCTGGAAGCATTTGGTGTTCTTGACAAAGTCGATTTCAATTTGTCTTTAGCTAGAGGTCTTGACTACTATACTGGCGTCATTTATGAGGTAGTCACTGAAGGATCTGCGCCATCAACAACCACAGGACAAAAGCTACGGAAGGCCGCCAGAAAGGAGAAGGTCAATGAGTTTGATGAGGACCGGTCCAACGACCCTGCTGTTGGAGTAGGCAGTGTCGCGGCCGGTGGTCGGTATGACGAACTTGTTGGAATGTTCTCCGGTAAAGCCCAGATCCCCTGCGTGGGTATCTCATTTGGAGTGGATCGTATCTTCTCCATCACTAAAGCAAGGATGGAAGCCGACAAGGGAGCCGCAGCAGTCCGAAGGTATGTATCTCCTTGCATTTTGCCGGTGCAAATAGCGTTTCGAGTCCGGTCATGACCATAATAACCTCGATTTCTAGCACCGAGGTGGATGTCTTCGTGATGGCTTTTGGAGGCAAAGGCTTTACCGGCTTGCTGAAGGAGAGAATGCAGGTCGCCAAGACGCTGTGGGACGCAGGTATCAAAGCGGAGTTTGCTTACAAGCAGAAGCCGAAACTTCCAGCACAATTCAAATCAGCAGAGCAGAATGGTATTCCATTCGCCGTCATCCTAGGAGAGGACGAGCAGGCGCAGGGTACGGTCAAGATCAAGGAGATGGGCCTGCCAGACGGCCATGCAGAGAAGGATGGTGTGATGGTAGACACCACCGATCTCGTAGCAGAGGTCCGAGAAAGAATACGAAAGAAGACGGACAGCGACCGTCTAGCAGAAAGTGTCAATGGACTGAATACTTGAATGTGTCACGGCTAAAACACCAGTGAGTTCTAGAGTTTGTGTGATTTTACCAGCCAGAGGATGGTTGTAAAATAGCTCAGAAGCGGCAAGTCCCGTGCATCAGCTAGACGATTCGAATGATAGATACCCCTTGCTGTCGGCAAGCCTCTGCTCCTCCCGAGCCGCCTTCTCCCCTGCTTGCATATGTGGGACGTGCGGAACAGTCCATATGCTGAACAGACAGTCTTCGGAAACACGAGGATTGCGCTCTATCCAGCTACCGTTAACTACCTCATGAATAGATCATTAGTAGCAGGGAATCGGAAGTCAAAAGACTTGCAATCCTAATCATCCATGTCTACTGCATTCACGATCCTTACACGGTCTTCTCTTCCAATGTCGGCTCAATGTATAACAATTCGCCTAGCATGCGCCACGCTCAAGAAACAATTTTGTCATCCATAAACTGGCTTGCCCACTCTTGCTTACTCAGACCGTACTGTCTTCATAAACAAATCGAATATCTCTTGGTCTCTGGGTATTTCGTCTTACGAACTCGTCATTTCCAGGCGGCCTTTCATTCTTGGTATTGCCAGTCAACATGCTCTGCAGACTCATACACACGCTTTCGACATTTTGGACAGGCGACCAGCCTTGAGTGCCGAGTAAGTCCAGGCAAATTATGCCGTTGGAGTAGATGTGCGGGTGGATTGGTATTGTTCGAGATGGTGAGGCAAGAGTCATGAAAGTTACTTCTGGAGCTTCTATGAGTCGAAGATTAGCTTTGATGATACAAGGTTGAGGAGCAGGGGAGGACAGGGTACAATGGAGAGAAAACGTGCCTATAGGATAGTTGTTGCTAAAGCGGAAACGAAGGCGATATGTCTGGTCTAGGTATAGAGGGTTGGCATCGAGGACTCGGATGTCCATCTGCCATTCTTTGAAATCGGGAGCCGTGACGAGGTCAATACCTGGAGGGAGGGTCTGTTGGATCTGCGGATTAGAGCCATCGTCAGTAATTGGACCGCGATCTGCAGAGACAGAAGCATAATACTTTTATGAGCTCCTGAAGTATTAACATCAATAACAGCTTGACAACGATTCATACATGGTGGAAAACCTACCTTCCCCAGGCGCTTCGACGCAAACATGATGATTGACAATGCGAAGAGAAGGGAGAGTCAAGCCTCTAGCTCTCCAGAGTCTGAGGCAAGGAATAGAGGTTGCAATAGCGGAGTATAAGAACGTTCTGGTAGAGATAATTTGATTGTCAGAGAGCGAACAAGGCAGCCGCAAGAATCCAGAAAGTCCGGGGAGCTGCGGGGCGCCATTTCGCCCGCTTTAGGCACGCCCTACCCGCCAGATCTGCCATGCTACGGGCCGTTATCGCCTATCAAAGAAGCTTGCAGGTCGTTCTTCAAAGTCAACAGTGGGGCCACTCTTAAGACTTTAGGCAAGCATCTATCCGCAATGACAACAATGGCAAACGGCATAGACTCTTCTAGAGAGCGGTGGTAAGTCTTTTCCGTACCTCAGAGCAAGCAGGATGTGACTGACAGAACGAAAGGACGTATCTAGATCACTTCCTAAACAAGCCCGGTCCTACGTCAGATCCTGAGTGGGTCCCTGGAGACGACACAATCAACAGTCTAGAGACTTCGAAGGTGCTGTCAGTAAGCATACAAGTCTTTTCTGGAAAGCTTTGAGCTAACAAACATAGGGTAATGTATGTACCCGCTGCCAAACTAAGATATTAATCACCGCTAAAAATTCGCAGAGGAGCTGGAGGTTTAGGATGCGAGATTTTAAAGAACTTAGCCCTTTCGGGATTCAAGGATATACATGTGATTGATATGGGTATAAATATCAAAAACACCAAGCTTCGCCCATGTTGACACACGTCAGACACTATCGATGTCTCGAACTTGAATCGCCAATTTCTCTTTAGGGAGGCAGATGTTGGAAAGTCAAAGGCCGAATGTGCTGCAGCGTTTGTCGAGCGGAGAGTTAAGGGCGTCAAGATCACGCCCTACAATGGCAAAATCCAGGATAAGGATGAGGCTTACTACATGCAATTCAAGATGGTGATATGTGGTCTTGACAGCATTGAAGCGCGGCGGTGGATCAATGCTACTTTGGTCGACATGGTAGACATGGAAAATCCGGAGAGTCTGAAACCTCTCATAGATGGTGGGACCGAAGGTACAGTACTTACCAACTTGGCCACAGGTTCTGATATGTTGACACCAAGTACGTAGGTTTCAAAGGCCAGGCCAGGGTGATATTACCTACCATGAACTCGTGTATCGAGTGCCAGCTTGACATGCATGCTCCTCGCGCAGCTGTACCTCTTTGCACGCTGGCGACAATACCGCGGCAGCCATCACATTGCATTGAGTGGGCCCACATCATTGCTTGGGAAGTGCACCGAAAGGACGAGACCCTTGATACTGATGATCCAGAACACATCACTTGGCTCTATCAGAAGGCTCTAGCCCGGGCACAGGAGTTCAACATTCCCGGAGTCACATACTCCATGACTCAAGGCGTCGTCAAAAACATTATCCCAGCGATCGCTTCGACTAACGCCATTATCGCAGCCAGTTGTTGCAATGAAGCCTTCAAGATCGCAACATCATGTAATCCATTCCTCCAAAACTACATGATGTATAGTGGAGATGAAGGTGTATACACCTACACCTTCGAGACCGAGAAAAAAGAAGACTGTCCCGTTTGTGGCAACCTAGCAAGGGATCTGAGAGTCAACCCTAATGTGACCTTGCAAGAATTTATCGACAATTTAGGTGAGCGGGCTGAGGCGCAATTGAAGAAACCGACGCTACGAACTGAGGAGAAGTCTCTCTACTCTCAATTCCCGGCATCACTTAGGGAACAGACGGCACCTAATCTATCGAAGAAGCTTTCTGAGCTTGTTGTTGATGGAGAGGAAATTGGTGTCTCCGATCCTGCATTTGCGATATCGTTCAAGTACAAACTCATTTTCAGCTCGTGAGTCGCACTCTGGCTGGATTCGGATACCTCGATGATCTTGCATAGCATTTGGCGTTCAATCTGGAGCAGGGTGGGACAGCACTCTAGAAAAGAGGTGACATCTGGTTGAAATAGATAAGTTCATTCTGACATGATGGGTATCAGCCTGGAAGCCATGCAGATCTAGTATCCTAAACGCCTTGCAATGCCGCTCCGAGCCATGCGACTATAGAGAAACCCCATCTTTTCATCTCATCACATTTGCCAGCGACCTCTTCAATCGAGTGCACTTCGCTCTGAGCATCCTGGCACTCTCAAGGAAAAGGTAATCGCTCTCAAATTGGCCCGTACTCTCCACACTGAAGATGAAATGATCCTGGACCCTCCCCAGCTTGACCTTTTCTCGGAATTCCTCATGTCGCAAGCATTCCCTCGACACCGTATCCTTGAACGTATTCCTCACCACAGCTTTCCTATCCCCGGCCCGACCTTCGTACTCGCTGCCCATCTGATCGCTTTCTTCCTGCGTAACGTCCTCAAGTCCAATCACGCCTTTCGGAAAACACCTTGCAAACTTCTTGGCGTCGTCCCCAAGGATTGGCTTGACGATATCGATGGTAGGTAGGAGTCGGTAGCTTGCAGTTGCCACTGGCGAGAATTTCGCATGATCTGCGCCAATTCCTTTCACACAGTGCATGTCCAGATCGATGACCTGTCCCGGTCTCATCTTCGCCAGCAGTATATTTGGGTTCACAGCCTTAATAACGCCATCTGGCTCTGGGAAGATTTCGTCCTGTCGTCCTTGCGAATCAAATACGATCTGATGCGCATAGACATTGCTGCCCACATACAGCTTCTCCGGATCCGTCTCCCCTGCTTTTGGAGGATTCTCCCTCCAATCGCATTGCGCCTGCAATTTCAGCACGACGGTATTCTGATCATTGCTCTTTATTTCGACTTCAGAATCGTCTTCATCGTCGTTTAATCGCGGCTTCGTAGCGAATTTCATCCAATTGAGTCCTTTGAGTGCGGCGGTGAGGGGCACGAGACCCAGGCGCGAGGCGAGTACTTCATCGTGCACGATGCTGGTGTTGTTGTGGACGAAGACGGTGCCGATGGCTAGTGTAGGGATCTCGGCGATGAGGATGCGGCGGAAGGCGTTGGCTAGGGAGGCGTCGATATTGATGAGGGAGAAGGCGGCGTCGAGGGGTTGGTTTTTGTGGAATTGGACGTTGAAGTTCTGGAAGAGTGCGATTTAGCAAATGATGGTAAGAGGCAATGGGTAATAGTTGTACTTGGGCAAATTTTTCAAGCGACCAGGAATGGTCTTCACCGGGGTAGTGCCCCGGATAATCGGTGGAGGTGACATTGGTTACTGTCTCGGCATTGACACCCACGTTCTGCTTGGGTCAGTACATGGCAATAATCTGGAGCATAGAAGCTTACAGACCTTCCTCCGCCGAGCTTCTTCCGGCGATACTGACTTCGGAGCCATTAATCACAAAATGTTATTGATTGCGCATGGTATTGTGAATTCACAAGGATCTTTTTTGATGGAGGGGATTTTGATAAGCTCAAAAAGGTTTAGCGCGGTTGTAGGCGAGCGAGCCGCGGAGCCGAAAGTCGAGGACATCATAACCCGACTCTTTGCGGCGAACCTCTGTTTCCTATGTGTAAAGCGCTCACGACATCAATTCCTGTTTGAAACCCTTCATTCTCTCAAGTCATCGGTCACAATGGCTTCTCCCTTCACACGGCTCGCTGGCCGCTCCGCAAAAAGACTTTGTCTCCGCCCCGCCACTCCACGAACCTCCCTCCCTCGCCTCTCCTCAAGAACTGTCGCGACTTCCCACCCGCGGCACTATGCAACCCCAGCTGAAGCGGCGGCTGAGCAGACGGGTACTCGTCTGATACCTGTGGACGAACGCTTCGGCCACCCTATAGACCCTGATGAACCCCAGCACATGAACATGAGTCCAGATGACGGCGAAATGGCAGAAAACCGCAAGATACGGCATTACACTGTAAACTTTGGCCCTCAGCATCCTGCCGCACACGGTGTATTACGTCTGATTCTTGAGCTCAATGGCGAGGAGATCGTGCGCGCCGATCCACATGTGGGATTATTGCACAGAGGGACGGAGAAATTGATTGAGTACAAGACGTATCTGCAGGCATTGCCATACTTTGACCGGCTGGATTACGTGAGCATGATGACGAACGAGCAGTGCTTTTCGCTAGCGGTGGAGAAATTGTTGAACATTGAGGTTCCTGAGAGAGCAAAGTGGATTAGGACTTTGTTCGGAGAGATTACAAGGGTTCTCAATCATTTGATGAGTGTACTCAGTCACGCTATGGATGTGGGCGCTTTGACACCGTTCTTATGGGGCTTTGAGGAGAGAGAAAAATTGATGGTACACCGATCTGAATCCACTATATGACGCAATCTAACGTTATATCTAGGAATTCTATGAACGTGTATCAGGCGCCCGTCTTCACGCAGCATACGTACGTCCTGGTGGCGTCCATCAAGATTTACCCCTTGGCCTCCTTGACGATATCTACCAATGGGCGACTCAATTTGGCGACCGCATCGACGAGACCGAAGAACTCCTCACAGACAACCGCATCTGGAAAGGTCGGACTCAAGGTGTTGGCGTTGTCTCCGCTGCCGACGCTCTCAATTACTCCTTTTCCGGCGTCATGCTTCGAGGATCAGGCGTGCCTTGGGATGTAAGGAAGAGCCAGCCATACGACGCATACGATCAAGTTGAGTTTGATGTACCAGTCGGTATAAACGGAGATTGCTACGACCGGTATCTCTGCCGCATGGAGGAATTCCGCCAATCACTGCGCATCATTCACCAGTGTCTTAACAAGATGCCTCCCGGTCCCATTAGGGTAGAAGACTACAAGATCTCGCCGCCGCCACGTGCGGCCATGAAAGAGAACATGGAAGCTCTCATCCACCATTTCTTACTGTATACAAAGGGCTATACTGTTCCGCCGGGAGAGACTTATTCGGCGATTGAGGCGCCGAAAGGCGAAATGGGTGTTTTCGTCGTCAGCGATGGCAGTGAGAGACCATACAGGTGTAAGATAAGAGCGCCAGGATTTGCGCATCTGGGAAGTTTCGATCAGATCTCGAGGGGTCACCTGTTGGCGGATGCGGTGGCTATCATTGGAACGATGGATTTGGTTTTTGGAGAGGTTGATCGGTAGAAGCGGTCCGGTCACGACAGGCATATATTGGAGTTGGAAAGGGGGATTGTATATAGGTTTTGTAGATGGACCAGCGCTTCGAATCAACAGCACGTTCAATGTTTGAATCTTCTTACCGCTTTAAAAAAGGTGCTCATTCCTTTACTACGCTGGCTCTTCTACAATTATTACGTCGGCCATCAAGCCCAAGTGATCAGTCGCAAATTGTCCGCCAGCCGGACCGTCTGTCCTAACACCAACCCCGATCTTCTCCAATTTCTCAACTTTCGCCCTCTTACAATACAGGATCTTATCCATCCTCTTGCACCCAAACGGCCCTCCCTTCCCATTCGGACTATGCATCCCCCAAGTCCATCCCTCCTCGCTTTCCTCCGCCCTTCCACTTTCCAAATACGCATCCTTTAATCCATTGGCCGAATGCAGAGTCTGGTCAAAATCCTGTATAGCATTGTAATCGCCCGCCATCACCCCACCAACAACGGTAGGATCCTTCAAATATCTCGCCGCAAGCTTCACCTGAGCGGGTCTCAACGGCGGCTCCGCGACCAAACTTTCGAGATGCGTGTTGCAGAAACGGAGCGTCATGGGTGTGGAGTCTTCGATATCTACGAAGAGGGCGTCGCGGTCCATGTCGCTAGTGTAGCGGACGCGGAAGATGGAGGCAATGTGGAGACGCCGGTCGATGAGGGCTGTGGTGCCGTAGTGCGAGAGCCAATTTTCGGCGGTTGGGTCTGTGATGTGGAAGTTTTGCTGAATCCAGTCTGTGTGCTGGATGAGAGTGAGGTCGGAGGAGGTCATTTCCTGGAGGAGGATGATTGAGGGTGTGGATGTGGGGAGGGCGCTGATGAGCTGGTGCAGGTATTCCAGGGCACGGGTCATGCGGGCTTGGGGGTTGGACGCTTGGAAGTCGATGTTCCATGACACGAGCTTGATGGTCGGGAGGGTTGGGTAGGTGGGTTGAGGGTTGATGGTTTTCTGCCACGTTTCATTTTCGAAAGTATAGAAAGGTTGGGGTTTGGGGTCATGGAATGTAGAGCTGTGACCTAGCGGTTGCTCGCTCATGTTGGTGATTGTCCAGGGTTGTGGAATGGTCCTTGTTGGCTTGATGGGCTTTGCGAAAATCTTGCCAACAAACGTTTTGAGGAAGCTCATAGGGGCCGCTCAAAGTCAGATGGCCGGATCTGCGTCAAGGAAAAGCGAGCCCATGTCTGATGTTGCGCGGCCAGTGTTCTGGCTTTGAGCCTTTGGAGGCTCCTTCGAGCATACACGTAGCCTTGTCATATTAACAAGGTTTGAGAGGCTCGTGAGATCTCCTAAGGATGTGAGTCGGCACAGGTACAGTCGCGGTCCAGTGGTTTCTTTCAAAGTGTCCTGTAGACTCACGAAGTTATCTGCTTTCTCAGGCAAATGGCTAGCAAAATCGTTGGGCAAGGGATATTATGAGTCTCTATCTGTGTGATTTGATTGTACTCGTGAGTATCAGAAATTTGGTCCGCCAAGACGCTAATGATTGATACTCACGAATGTTTATCTACATTTTTGGCATTCTGGAGCACCACTTGCAGAAACCCTGACGTTTGCCCACAATCACTTGTGACAACCGATTACAAGATAGAGAGCAACATTAGTACCATCTCGCTTTCTTGATTACCTGAAGAAGCTCTGGTCCGTCGGTACATCACCTCACGTTTTCCTAAGACAATTCATGGTATTGTTCTTGCCATGTGTCTTAACGCTCTCACCAATTCCTCGTCACTCGCAGACACGTTCTTTGTGAGTCCTAAAAAGGGCTTTTCGTCGACATCACATATCGCACCCGGCCGGGGCAGATTTCCGGTCTGGGAATAGCGACGAATATGCTTGGCCGTACAGGTAGACGACGAGCTTATCGAACCATGCTGGTAGAAGTGTGGCTAGTTAGTTACATTTCAAGATGAGGTGTGATGAGGGTAACGAAGAAGAAGAGATTGACTAACGCCAGCTGCTTCAACTTCTAGAACTTGAGATCCAGGAAAGCGTTTGGCCATTGCGTGAGCACTATACTTGTAGATTAGCTCAATTCCAGCTGGGAGACAAATGAACACACTTCCGAATTGGTGTGACCGGATCCATCGTTGTGCCAACCAACAACATAGGGTAGGCCGTTTTACCCGCAAAGGGGCCACCAAGTCTCCACTTCGGACGAATGTTCCAACCTACACATGACATTCGCATGTGGGCCCAAGAACCACCGCTATATTTACTCTGTTCATCGAGAGTGTTCCAATACTGCTTGAAGGCCTCCTTTTCCATGCCATAAGTTCCATTTCCATCAGCGCACATGATGGCTGTCGTTGTTTCATCTCGTAATTCCCCTGGTACTTGACATTCTTGCGCATATGGCAGTGCATTAACGCATTCTGGAGACGGCAATTAGATTATCTGTTGACTTTGTTTTAGCACAGCGAGGGATGTACCATTCCGTTGCGAAATGTCTGCCAGTACTTGTGCTAGAGTCTCAAATATCTGGATGGGGGAATAAGCTGCCGCTCGAATAAGATTTGCAACGTCAGTATAGGTCATGAGCTCCGGTGCTCTCGAATCTATAGCTGGCACTCCGATAGGGTTTCCCCGAAGCGACATCACAATACCGTCAAACCTAGACTTGATATTTCGTCGACTGCCCTCCATATACAAAGCGCATCTTTCAAGCCCTGCTTCGTCACAGTACTCGAAGAATGTTTCTACAACGGCATCGGTGTCCTGAAGATTCATAAGCCATGCCGCGCTGTAATAATCATCAGCGTCAGCAATACTATCAACGACAACACGCTCGATACGATGAGGGTGCATAGCAGCAAATGTAGCTCCCAGAACTGAGGCGTATGAGAACCCCCAGAAGAGCAAATTTTCTTCTCCCCTTTTCCACCGTGTTCTTTGAATAATAGCCTCATGATCAACCACATTCAGATCGTGTTGCCTTGCGGCTAGTAAGCGTCGAGCTTCCTTTTCTCGCCATTCTCCGTGAAGTTCAAGAATTTCGACCATATCAGCAACCACAGGAGTTGTATTCATGTAAAAGGCAAGCTCATACTCGGCACTCTTACTGTCTGCTGCTTTTTGGGCGCGTCCCTCACCCAGCGCCTGTGCTCGGGCCCACGCATTGTCAAAGGAGTCTTCCGAGCTTCCAACAAAACTCTCTGCATGCGATTGTAACTTCCACATTGCCGGGAGATTGCGGTTTGGAAGCACGAAAAACGAGGAGTTGTGTTATTGACACCGCGAGGATCAATGCTGATTAAATCAAAATATTTGGGTAACTTCATGGGCGATTTATCTGGTGGGTCTGAAGCATCGATCTCCGAGTCTATTATCATTTGTACAGCCTTTCCATGGCGCTGAAGAAAGCCGATCCCAGACACCCCTGGACCCCCAGGCTGTAGCCACAATGCCCCTCCATATCTGCTGTCAGTAACGGGAACCTTTGAGGGCAGCTTTACCATTGCCAGAGAAACTTACTTCTCTTCATTATTTGTCTGGTTCCAGTCCATTGGGACATCAACTCGTGCCCACTGAAGGCCATCAAAGCAAGTGTGGTATATGAGTTCCTTACTTGGCGTAATCTGAAGATTCGTTAGCATGAGGCGTCCTGCCTCAATGTCTCCTTGCCTCCCTTCAAGAAGCTCGGCCTATATATGAAGACGTGCATACCTTACTCCACGGCGAATTTCCCGTACTCAGCTCCAAAACTCCCGAATCTGAGTAAAATTTTGGATGTTGTCCTCTCCGGAGGCAATCATATACGCCGCCCAGTCCTCTCTGTGCAACTCATCGCAATCACCCAACTTATGAGGGCTAGCAAAATGGGAGTTGATACCACCCATCGAGACGGTCTAGAACGCGCAAATCTAGGACTCGTGGATTGGTGCTGCGCGTGGACAGGCTGAATCTCACTGCTGGGGTCATCTTTGCCATTGGACATGGACCCCATCTCAAGAGGCTTCAACAAGTATGAGTACAGTTCCTAGAGAGTGACTACTCTCAGGTAGCCTAACACGGCCAGTAAGATTATCTCGGACGAATGCAGTTGAAACCTCTGCGGTTAGGATTTACTATCAGATTACGAGCACCTCAGCTTGCTTATTGTCACCATCAATGATGCGTCAGGTAAGTAGGAAGGGGCGAGACAATCTATTAGGATCGATGGACCACACATACAAAGAACCCGCTTCCCCACCGCGGCTAATCACAACTACTGTATGATAAGTACAGTAATGTACTTGTAAGTTTCACGGAGCCTACATGCCCGAGAGCGGCACACATGCATGTTGCAGGGCTGTGGTGCACTGGAGGCAGATCGGCACTACAGCTGTGCGCACTTCAGGATAGCGGTTGCTGTGCGCTCCCCGAGACACCTTGTTTACTGTACGCTGGTGGCACGTTCATGTATCAGCCGCAGCTGCCCTCTTACGCATCAGCGTGTTGCTACCACTCATATAAATGCCTCACATACAAGACCACTGGATGTTCTGATACAAGACCCACTTTAATGGGAAGAAGGAGGGTCAGAAGTGCAAGGTTGTGGTTCCCGACAAACAAACGGCGCTAAATGCCACCCATTTTTCTCTCGCCCATGACTACTTAATTCACTTCGCACAAGGAATCATGTGGACGCTCAGTCTAGCGGCTCTTACAAGTCAGCTTAGATAAAACGGGTGGTAGGATTTGAAGACATATCAATTATTATCATGATGGTATCTGACACTGCCTATGACTACATAATCATTGGGGGTGGGACGGCTGGTTGTGTCATTGCGTCGAGATTGCTGGAGCGGCAACCCTTGCTGTCAGTCCTTGTCATCGAAGCCGGATCAGATGTCACCGATCACCCTCATGTCTCCAAGCCACTCGAGGCTGCGTCACTGCATTTCTCGGACATCGACTTCAAGTACTTCACGGTGCCTCAAAAACACCTTGACAACAAACCTCGCTACGTTTGTGGCGTGAAAGCGCTCTCGCGTGCGGTCGCTATCAACGCAGGTACGAGGAAATGATAGAGGCGGCTGATGTGTCTACTCATCCCTCTCTGAACAATCTGACCTCGATATCCATACAGGCGGCTGGATCCGTGGCGACGTCCTCGATTATGACGAGTGGGCTTACCAAGCGGCTGATGACCGCTGGAGCGAGCATCATTTTGACCCAAACGCAGACGCAGAACAGCATGGGTTCGATGGGCCGATGCATACATCATCTGTAAGCGCCAGTGGGCGTCAATACCCGCTTCGTGACACGATTCTCAATGCTTGGAAACGTCTTGGCCTGGCACAAGTTTCGGATGCCAACAATGGTGCCCCTCAAGGCATTGGCTGGTGGAGAATAGGCGAGATGGTCTACGCCAATTGACCAGCGTCGCTTATCCTCTCAAAGGGGCTTAAATCATGACCGAGACAATGGTCCATCGGATAATCTTAAGGGATGACAAGAAGGGCAAGATCGCGGCAGGCGTTGAGCTGGCGAACGGACGTCAAATATCGGTCAAAACTGGCGGTGAAGTTCTTCTTTGTGGTGGAGCATATCGTTCCCCACAAGCGCTGATGCTGTCGGGCATTGGTGATCCCGTCGAACTTCGAAAGCATGGCATTCGACAAGAAGTCGATCTGCCTTGGGTGGGCAAGAATTTTCACGACCACCAGATGATATTTCGTTACTGGAAATTACGTCATCCCGAGGAAGGACTAGCCATGGGCTCTCCTGCGTTCGCAGACCCAGCATTCGATAGAGGAAATCCAGCAGACTGGCTGGCCACCATGACAGTATCCCAGGAAGGGTTGAAGGCTAAAGACGAGAACAGGCACATAACCAACGATGACCACATTCTCCTAAAAGGTCCACGATCTCATCTAGAGAGCGACGTTTTATACGCTGCCTTCGGTGCCGAACAGATTGGTCTTGAAATCCCGGTGGAGGGTACCGCTATCATGTCATATTATATGGCCTGTCTTCCAACCTCACGCGGAAGCATCACGCTCGGGTCGGCCGATCCAATGGCGTCACCTGTCATCGACCCAAATTACAATGCCACCGAAGCAGATCGATTCGTGACGTGAGAAGGATGGCGAGTACTGTCACGGCTGATGCTTGAGACCCCCGAAGGGAAAGAATTGGTGGCCGACGAAATCCTACCAAAAGGACACCAGTGTCTATCGTCTGATGCGCCGGACGGGGATATCGATGCACGGATCAAGCTCGGCGGCGTCAGCTGCAGCCATCCTGGTGCCTCATGTAGTATGGGGAAAGTGGTTGATGGCTCGTGCAATGTGCTTGGTGTGGAGGGTCTCCGCGTTGTGGATGCAAGCGTCATTCCGGTCCCGCTGGCAGCGCATTATCAAGCTCCGGTTTTCGCTCTTGCTGAACAGGCCGTCGACATCATTCTCGAGGAGAGAA
>JAABUP010002362.1_pt1 | contig 36638 bp, 51 predicted proteins | sample 5559201 | NCBI WGS metagenome assembly JAABUP01 (sample SAMN10711887, study PRJNA513373) | rock metagenome | isolation source: Antarctica rocks | place: Antarctica
AATGCAGGGAAGGCTTCAAATGCTGAAGCATCTGGCGGCGCAGACAAAGGTGCACAATGGAAGCAAAAGCGCCACTGACAACAAAAACAGCATGCTGTGACAGCAAACACAGGCACAGGCACAGGCACAGGCACAGGCACAGGCACAGGCACAGGCACAGGCACAGGCACAGGCACAGGCACAGGCACAGGCACAGGCACAGGCACAGGCACAGGCACAGGCAGAGGCACAGATGCACAAGCAGAGGCAGAGGCACAGATGCAGAGGCACAGATGCACAGGGTTAAGAGGAAGGCATGGGGTAGGGTGAAACGTACAGCAGTGACATGGTCAATGAGGACGGGCCAGATGAGGTTGTTGTCCCTCTTGTACTTCTGGCACAGGGTGGCACCCTTCTGCTCGGCATCCTTCACCAGGCCCTCAATGAAGTTGGCACTGCTCTCGCTGATCACTGGGGTGATGGCACAGTCATCCTGCACCAGCCACAAGAATGGGTACACACGTAAAACGAGGGCAGGAACACTGGCATCACAATAAAGTGTTTGATGCATACTGTGTGCTGCTGTGAGTACATGCTTGCTCAAGCAGTTGAGCAGGTACATACAGCAATTGAAGTCCGTGGCGTCTGATTTCCTGCACTGAATGCATGCAGAATCTTGATGAGGCCTGCCATGTATGTTACAACATCATTTTGTTGTTTTCATGTTTTGAAGTTCTGTGTTCATGCATCAAAGAAAAGTGTACAGAGCAGGCTCAAGGAAAAGTACTGTACACCCTTTGTACAGTTATTTTCTTTGAGCCTTTTCCGTACACCCTTGTTTGCTGTTCAAAGTCAGAACTCGTAACATCAAAACATGAAAGTGATGTTGTACAACATCCTCCCTTATTGGTGCATGGCTGTCAGGAACACGACACACCCCCAGCAGAGCACAAGGTGTTCAGAAACACAGCAGAGAAGCAGAGGCATGCGTGATTGTGCAACAGCCGTGCAGAAGCATGCGCAAGAGGGGGAGGAAGAGCTTGGAAAAATAATAATAGTAATAATAATGATAATAACAATAACAACAAAAATAATGATGATGACGATGATGATGATGATGACGATGACGATGGGGTGATGATGATGACGATACTGGTACTGGTAATGGTAATGGTAATGGTAATGGTAATGGTAATGGTAATGGTAATGGTAATGACAATACCTCTGGCATGCCAACGGTGAGCTCCTCCACTCCCTTGTTAACCTTCTTAACCAGCTCATCAGCCACCTCCTCCATCACCAGAACCACCTTGACTGCTGTGCACCTCTGCCCACTGTAGCTGAACCCGCCCTGCATGCAGAATAAGTCAGTTTGTGCCAATGCAACCTAGAAAGTCAGCGTAAAAAGAGGCAACAAAGGCGCATACGTTACCCTCAGCCGTGATTGTAAGCACAGGGCCACACAGACATACATGCTCCCGATGCAGCAACTGGTCAGCTGAGCTGATGAATGAGTATCGCAAGGTGCATTACTCTGAGCAGTACAATGCATGTGTGTGACAAGAGACACAGTGCAGCTGTCTCAGAGCCTGTTTGAAAACTCAAGCAGGGTAATCTCAGGCACAAACTTGACATTCAACACGATAAAAGTGCTAATGGAAATCTGCATGCTCATGATGAGATCATTGTTGACAATGTTGATACATGCGATGCTGGATTTGAGAGGCATTGTGAAGACAGCCAATGCAGCTGGGATGGTGTTGATCATGCAATGCAAAGCTGTATCATGCACCTTGACAATGTTCTTGGCTGCCAGGCCAATGTCAACAGCATGGCAGCAAATGCAGCTGGGATGATGATGGTCATATGCAGCGAAAAGCTGTATAATGTACCTTGACAATGTTCTTGGCTGCCAGGTCAATGTCGGCATCATGGCAGACTATGCAGGCGTCCTTGCCGCCCAGCTCCATCTGGATGGGAATCATGCCAGCCTGCACCATCACACACTCTTAGCACATTTTGGGCGTGCATGCATGCATTCGTGCGTGGATTTGTGCGTGCATTTGTGTGCGCGTGCTTGTGTATGTGTTGAAACCCAAACTGCTTGATCAGCACATCCTGTGTTTGTTTCATGTCTGGAATAGCGTAAGGTGTCAAAAGTGAAACTTAAAGGAGTCGGAGGAATCTGGACAGGAGCTGGTTTCGATAACTCAGTAGGCTTTGAGTTCTTAAAACCAGCTCCTGTCCAGACTACTCTGACTCTTTCAACTCTCACCTTTGACACCTTGATGCATTCGCCAGGAATGTACAATGTCATTGTGTGTGCCTGTTGTAAGGTTGTTTTGCATTGAGATGCTGCGCTTTCCCTAGAGGATGTGTGCACAGTTCATGAGTGAACCAGAGTTGGAGGCAAGGCAACTGACCTTCTTGGAAACGCTGATACCAGTGTCACCTCCTGTGAAGCTGATGCAGTTGACAGCAGGGTGCTGAGTCAGGAAGTCTCCGATCTCAGATCCCTTGCCTACAAGCAATCCCACAACAGCTGAGCTCATGACAACTGTGCGTCCACCAACGGCAGCAGGAGCAACATGAATGAGAGACAAGAACAAATGCAGCATGCATGCAGCAAAGTTGCATAAATGTGGAACAGCTGGGCCTGTTTGCCCAACATGCTCAGGGACAGTGACGTCAGACCATGCCGAAGCTTTTTGTAATGTACATAGACTCTGCAATGCTCTGCCAGGCATGCAGGGGGGCAGTATCAGGGATGGAAGTCTGACCTGTGACACACTGAACAACACCAGGTGGGAATCCGGCCTTGTGGAAGGTTTGGATCATGTGGAGGGCTGAGACTGCACCCTGGCTGGGTGGCTTCACCACCACAACGTTTCCAGCCATAAGAGCAGGAGCCATTTTGGAGACAGCTAGGTTGACTGGGTAGTTGAAGGGAGGAATACACAGAACGACACCAAGAGGTACCTATATGCAGGTTGCATGGGTGTTGACTTTGGGCCAATGTCTCCATGAAATGCATGTGCTTGCCTGTTTGCATCTTACATCATAGTGAAGCAACAACAAATTGCAGAAAGGGTATACGAGGTTTTCTAACCTTCTGGCAGAGACACATCTTGCTGCGCTCCTGACCAGGGAAAGAGTCTGAGTTCAATAGCTTGCCCTGGCCAAGAAATCTAACTCCCTCCTCAGCTGTGTATGAAATGAGGTCACCACTCCTGACAACCTCTGTCTTGGCGTCCTTTGCAGGCTTTGCAATTTCTTTGACCAAGGCATTGGCCATGGGCTCAACGTTCTCCTTCAGAAGAGCATCGACCTTATGCAAGTACTCTGCTCTCTTCCACAGGGGGGTTCTGGCCCAGCTTCTGTGCACCTTCTTAGCAGCGTCAAAGACGGCGTTGACCTCGTCTTGCGTGCACGCTACAGCGGCCAGAGGTATTAGGTCAACTCGTTCATGCAAGGACGTACATCACGGACAGCCGTCAGGAGAGATTCCTGTGCATACCTTGCACCTGGAAGTCTTTCTTCAAAGTAGAAGGATTTATGACTGGGACGGTTCGGTTGCTGGAGGTCTCCTTCCACTCTCCGTTGACGTAGTACTTGTACACACCATTCTTGGCAACGATCTCATCATAAAAGCCTGTCATTCTAGCAGCGAGCACTCGACGAATCAGCTTTGCCTTTCAAAATGAAATATGGAACAGGATCACGTTGAAAGGTTGAAGTGTCGCAAAGTGTCGTGAGGTTTATCCGACTGTCCTGATTAGAGGGTCACGATCAGTTAAAGTTATTTTGGTCCAAAACGCTCAAAACGCAGTGCTCTTCTTCGTGTAGTAAGTTGCCGTCACGGTCATGCCTTCGCCTAGCTTATTTCTGTGCGCACGTAGGGCAAGCGGTTTTGCGGCAGGTATGTCCGCTATGGCAGCTCGGTGTCAAACTTTTATGCTCGGAGGAACCTCAACAGGGATGCACAAATTGATCAACATGCGATCCGATAACGCACGTCCAAAATAAACAATTCTTCCTCTGCAGCGTGGAAAGCTGGCGGTGCTGGTAACTGCCCTTGTCCATTTCTGTACATGTTTGTTGCAGCAGCAAGTCGTGGCAGCTGCCACTTCTTGCCACCAGTTCCTGCCGATTGCAAGGCGTCCATTGGCAAGCACTTGTAGCATTATCGAATACAAAAGTCCTAACAACAGCACCTGTATGAATTCAGTATTCGTTTCATATAATCATGCACATGGTCACAAAGCATGTGAATTTGGGTGCGCAATCAACGCAAACATCAATACAGAGACAGCGTGGCAACAGCTTGCATGCTACATGTAAAGTACAATCCTCATTCATTCAAGTTACTGCACCAGGTCTGCAATAGGATTCCTGTTCATGGCCCTCATAGCTTTCCTAGCAGCAATGCGTGTGTTGATCAGCAGCCCATCACAGAAATGTGCATGCCGCAGCACATCAACCGTCCTGGACAACAGCCTGGCAATGTCGCCATCATCTAAAGATGAATCCTTCATGATATCTGTCCAACTGCTGCCTGCTGCCCATGCCTCAATTACACCTGCGTATTTGGCCATTTCATGATCTCAAGCAGAGCAATGCATGATCCAGACACTTTGTGACAGGCTACCTGCTCATGCATTGAGCATTGAGGTCCCAACATGCCATTGAACTGGCACACGCACATGTATGCAGGGGAACACTGCTCACATGTCTACTTTAGCTAAGACACATTTACCTAAATGGCAGCTGTGAAGCTCATGCTGCAAGAGTGATAGTGTTACCTGCAAGTCGCATGTCAATAGAGAGAGGAGCTTGAATGCCATGCTGGACCTGTGCCTTGTACAGCTGCTCTCTGTCACCTTCCAGAGCTTGTACTGCATTGATCACCTCAGGTGTGGGTCCATAAGCAGCATAGATCTGAGGCTTAGAGATGTTCTCGCCTGTCATTATTGCACCAAGCACACCAGCCAGCTGAGGTGGTGTCAGGTTCTGCACCACAAACATCTTTGCTCTCGGCTTGCCTAGCAAGGTGTGTGTCTTCCAACTAGACCAGCAATACCACTACAAAGCCACTCGTGATTGGGAACAGCGCATTGGCCTCTGTGCAATGCAACGACAGCACAGAAGAGGGCAGGGCACAGCACAGCACAGCACAGCACAGCACAGCACAGCACAGCACAGCACAGCACAGCGACAAGGGGTGGTGACCTGCACAGCAGGATGCGTCAATACAATTGCAAGCCAAAGTTCGTTCTCCCCATGTATCTGGCGTGCAATATGCCCAAGGGGCAGGGCCTTCAGTGTATCAGCTTCCAGGGCATTTGAGGCAACCAAGCATGCCACGAGGGCCTCAAAGCTGCGCCAGGTGGATGTCAGGCTCAGATCCAAACGCTGCCTCAGCTTCTTTGCCCTCTTTTGCAGCACCTCAGCCTGCATAGTCTCACCCAGCTCAAGTCAGGCTTTACAGGCGACGAATTCTAGGCTTGTTTAGTCTGTTTTGCAACAGCTGGGCACAAGCAATCACTAAGAACTTCCAGCACATTGCAGAGACCCTTGCCTTGTTTGCAATGCTCTGCAACAATTCCAGCATGCACAGTCACACAACAGGGATACTGTTGTACTGTGCAAAGCGACCTACCAAGCAGAAGAGTTCTGTTTTGACAACAATGCAGTCAAGTATCAACTCATGTGCCTGTCATGCAATGTGACACAACCTCATCTTTGCACATCACGTTGAGAGCAGCCATCATAGTATACCTCATACAACAGCTGCTGATGCTGGCGAGAAGCTAAGTTCATGTCCTTGCGAGCCTTCATGTGCTTGTATGCCTTCTTTGCCTGAGCATAGAATAGCCCTCTGTCACAACCACACAATGGGATTTGCCACCGCAACATTCCTTTTGGGCAAAATCGGTCTGCAGCTGCCCCAATGATGCACATTTATGCCTGCAGCTTAATGCATTGCTCAAACTTTGTATGAGCAACAAAAGCAGATGCCGAAAGAAAGATGAAACCCAGTTCATACAGCAGCCACAGGCAGCCTACCAGCTCAAGACTGTGTCTTGGGTTGAGATTCGACGGTCTCAGTCACGGTGGTCTTACCAGCCTGACTTTCTCCCTCTGTGCATCAACAGCATCTTCCAGCTCTGGGGGGCCGGCCAGGGGGCTGATGGCTGCAGCAGGGGGTACCCGAGCTGCCACTGCAGTAGTCAGTGCACTGCCTGTGCACACACAAACACACACTTACACATACACAAACACATCTCACCTATCAGCTTGCATGTATGATCACCATGTAAGACCACCATGTATGCCAATACAGGATGCCACATAGGGAGTCACTCAGGACTACAAAGACAGAAGCCTTGAGGAAAACACATGAAACAAATGAAGGATCCTTCCATCACAGAACTCCATGATCCTTCCCGCCTCTTCATGGGCTCAGATACAACTCAACACTTGAGTTGCCAACGCAGTCTGCTGACTGGATGAATGAATTGGGCCGTGCTGTGAGGTTGAGAGATGCAGACCTTGTGCAAACTGTGCTCCGCCTTCTAGAGGAACCCAATCTTCCCATGCAATGGCTTGCGCTGCCCTCTCCACACACTGCCGCCCAAGCCCATCATTCACAGCTGCTGCGCCCTCCATCACCCCCCCTATATGCTTGCTGGTTGCCAGCACCAGCCTATGTGTACATGGACAATGCAAGACTTGAAAACTCTAGCTCATGCTATCAGCATCATATTGCAGGTGTCATGGTCATAACTCACGTACAGTGAAGCACACTGCAACGCCTCTCACTATTCCAATTAGATTGCCTGGCTGTTGCCCTGAGGAGGCTTGTTGCGCATTCTCCTCTGCTGTGTTGCTGTCAGTTGTGAATTGTCCATACTACTCTGCGGCTGGAGTAGTATGGACATTTCACGATTGACAGCAACACAGCACGGCCTGAATTTGATGTTCTGAAACACTCCCTTGAACCCCTCAGGCCTTTTCAAATGGTTGACCCAACCAAAACACAAAGGAATGGCATTGCTGCAAGAGAGTGGTGTTGTGTTGCATGCCATGGTTGCCGTCTGTCTGCAGCTTACCTGTTGTCTGACAGCAGGCAGAGGTAGAAGCTAGGGGGTGGAGCCTGGGGGTCAGCTGGGTCCTGTGTATCCTCAGGGGGGTCTAGCCGCTTGACTACAAGAGCAGGCGCTAGGTTCAGCATGTCTGTGTCGGTGCTTGTTAGGTCCAGACCAATCACCCAAGGAAGCCCACATTTCTCCTGCATTCATCCATTCATTCCTCCACACATCCATCACTTCACTTATGCATGCATTCACATATACATTCATTGATTCAATCATTCATTCATGCGTGTATGCAACACGAGTCTTCTGCTGGGGGCAGGTAAGTGAAATCCTGAGTTGCTCCCTTCATGACGTGCTGCTTGGGCAGTCAGCATACCCACAACAGGCTTAAGGGTGTGTTACTCCAAACATGGCACTTGGGCAGTCAGCATATCAACAACAGGGTGTGTCACTCCAAACAGGACATACAACAGGGAAGGATCCTCAGACACTGACAGCATGAGCAAGAGAGCGCTGGCTGCAAGCATATGCTGTGCCTGCTGTGGATGGCTTGATGTGGGGTCCCAAGCCCAGGTAGGCACAGGACTTGCTGACGTCCAAGATGCAGAGGTTTGTCAATGTCAGAAACACCAAACAGCAGTGTGCTTTTATGTCTGAGAGTTGGCAGTCACATGGGGGCAGATGCAGTATGCTTGCCCACAGCTATGTGATGATGTGATGTTGCACACGAAGCTTTACATGGCTTGACACATACCAGGGTGTCAGCAGCAGTCTGTGCCCGGTGATCAATGAAAGCTTCTGTCAGGACCTTCATGTCACGCTTATCTTGTTCCAGCTGCTCTTGCAGCTTCTTGAAATCCCGCCAGCCAGCCTCATCCACCTGCACCAACAAACCATAGATCATTGCTTTTGCGTGTTTGTTGATATACATTTGTTTTATTATTACTAGAACTTTTTGGATATTTGTCTATCTGTGTGATATGAGATGACCCCTTAGGCTGTTGCATGAGTAAGCAGGCCTAAGGCTGTCAGCAGGCTGGCTCGAATGGCTGATGCGTGAAAGCTGTCAGCTGCATGTGTACTGCAATCTGACCACAGCAGGTCTCCTACAAGCAAGGAGCAGCAGTGGCCCTACTAGTCCTGATGTCATATGAAGCTGATGTTAGTGTGTCTGTTGCATATCAGCTGAAGCAGGTGACACAGGTCACATGCACAAGCCACAAGAGGGTCATGTTCAAGAACGCGCTGCTATGCATAGCAACTTTGTGGCCCAAGCATTGACAGCAACAACAACATCAAAGCTCATGAAAAGTACACAGAATTGGTCAGCTGTTACTCATTGACAGCAGTCTTGTGTGAGTCTCAGCAGTGCTGCATACCAATGTGAGAGGGACAGCAGTGGCTTGCTGCATGAGGTCCTGCACTCCTCTTTCACACTTCTCAATATCTGCCAATCGCTTTTCCCGCCCCTCCCCAGCTGCAGAAAAGAAAAGCAAAAATCACACCTTTTGCCGTCAACTTGGTAAGAAGCCAAGTAATGAGCCGGGCTGCCCAAATTCCCCAGCTTCACATCACTTTTACACTCGTTCACCATACTGTTTTTGTACAGGGTGAGGTAGGTAAAGGCCTTGACAGACTCATGTGGGCAACCCCAAAAGTTGGCAAGCTCAACACATCATGACAATGACAAACATAGGTGCAAGCTCTGTAATGCGACTTAGCTACTTAACCCAAAGTAGGTTAGGCATGATGATGATAGAGTTGTACAGACACCATGCAATGATCAGGAAGACTGGGAAGAAGTTTGGCATGTACAAGTGTATGCAAGCAGAACCTGACTTACGTACGAGTTGACATGTCTAAGGGTTGGACCTGACTCAGGTATGAGTCAGCACGTATGAGTGTATGAAACTTAGACCTCACTTAGGTATAAGTCAGCATATATGAAAGTACAAACCTTAAACTGGACTTAGGTATGTGTCAGCATGTATGAGTGTATGCACGTTGAATCTTACTTAGGTATGAGTTGAAGCTGCGGTCAATGAAGGCCTTGGCCTCATCCAGGCTACGGCTGTACAGCAGGTTGAGCACCATGCCATAGCCAGCAGCAAACTGGGACTGCAGCCTCTCTGGGCCCTTCTTGATGATGTCCCAAGCCACCTCACCCTCCTCGTACCTGTTCTGTAGAATCACACAGTGGCCTGCAATACAGCACAGTGTCAGGTACAGCTGCTTGATGGACCAACATGTCAGGTACAGCTGCTTGATGGACCTACATGAACGCGTCACATACCAAACACAATATAGTACAATTCAATACAGTACAACATAGTGTCATATAATGTATTATAATATATCATAATTTGATGTAATGCAACGTAATATAAATGCTGCGTATGCATGTCTCCAGGGGCCCCTCTTGGAGATGCCCCAAGGCATGTAATGCTCCTCATGCTATTTGCTCACTTTCATCGCTTGTTGGCTTCCCTCATGAGACAGAAAGCTCACTTTATTTGACTGATTGATTGATCGATCGATCAATCAATCGCTCGCTCGCTTGCTTGCATGCTTGCTTGCCTGATTGATTGCTTGGCTGACTGACTGATCAACTGATTAACTGACTGACCGACTGATTGAACAAAAATTATTGGGTGATTGGTTGATCCATTGGTGATTGACTGGCTGATGGAACGATTGACTCATCAATCGACTGAGTGCGAGCATGGCAGTACCTGCTGTGTCAAAGCCTCTGCGACCAGCACGGCCTGCCATCTGAAGCAGCTCGTTATGCAGCAGGGCACTGTGGCCATTGTCCCGGCGGCGAGACAGGGTGGAGATCACCGTGGTGCGAGCCGGCATGTTGATCCCCGCTGCCAGGGTCTCCGTCGCAAACACCACCTTCAACAAGCCCTGTTGGAAACAGCGCTCCACCAAGGCCTTCCAGGCTGGTAGGCAGCCAGCGTGATGAGATGCTAGGCCTGCTAAGAGGGGAGCTACCAGGGCCTCCTTGACTGCCTCCGGCTGCTCAGCCCTGCAGAAACATGTCGGTGGTCAGCTCTGCAGAAACGACAACACAACGGTGGTCAGCTCTGCAGAAACGACAACATGGTGGGATGCCAGGCCTGCTAAGAGGGCAGCTACCAGGGCCTCCTTGACTGCCTCCGGCTGCTCAGCCTTGCAGAAACAGCAACACAACGGTGGTCAGCCATGCAGAAACAGCAGCACAACAATGGTCAGCCCAGCAGAAACAGCAACAGGACGGTGGTCAGCCCTGCAGAAACAGCAACACAACAGGGGTCAGCCCTGCAGAAACAGCAACATAACGGTGGTCAGCCCTGCAGAAACAACAACATATCGCTGGTCAGCCCTGCAGGAACAGAACACATCGGTGGTCAGCCCTGCAGAAACGACAACACAACGGCGGTCAGTCCTGCAGAAACAGCAACAGGACGGTGGTCAGCCGTGCAGAAACAGCAACACAACGGTGGTCAGCCCTGCAGAGACAACAACACAACGGTGGTCAGCCCTGCAGAAGCAACAACATGACGGTGGTCAGCCCTGCACAAATAGCAACACAGCGGTGGTCAGCCCTGCAGAAACAACAACACAACGGTGATCAGCCAGGGACCTGTAACATAAGCCTGCTTGGCGGCACCAGCAGCCCAGCTACATGTACCTTACTGTCAAAGCAAAACAGCTGGCAAAAGCACAGGCAAGCCCATATTAAGGCTGCATCGTGCTTGACCAAAGACAGCGAGGAAGGCAAGTATGTGTTGGACGTCATGTAGTGCTTACTGGATTACAGAGAGAAGTGCAAGCCACATGGAGGACTACTTACTTGAGGACAATTAGGAGGGCCAAAATGTATTGACGCCATATGGACCTCACTTGAGGACGATGATGAGCGCAAGAAAAGGTTGACACCACTTACTTGAGGCAGTGAGGAGGGCACGTATGTCTTGACAACAAACTACTTGAGGACAGTGAGAAGTACAAGCATGTGTTGACACCAACTTGCTTGAGGACAGTAAGGAGTACAAGAATGTATTGACACCAACTTGCTTGAGGACAGTGACGAGGGCAAGAATGTGTTGATGCCAATTTGCTTGAGGTCAATGAGGAGAACAAGCATATATTGACACCAACTTACTTGAGGACGATGAGGAGGGCAAGTATGTGTTGATGCCAACTTACTTGAGGACGGTGAGGAGTATTGACACCAACTTACTTGAGGACAGTGAGAAGGTCAAGTATGGCAGACTGCTCTTGAGGAGTGGTGAGGCGGGACCCAGCAGCATAGGCCTGCTTGGCATGTGTGTCACAGGCAGCTCGGCTGAAGATGAACCAGATGGCTGGCAGGTAGTCTTTGCTCTTCAGGCTCAGTATGGCTTCATTGAGGGGCGGAATGCGCTTCCACTTCTGTTCTCTCTGGTAGCTTGGCTGCAGCCGTTGGTCTTCGTCCTTCCTGGATTCCTTGCTGAATCTGGAGCACCGCCGCAAAGTCAGTGCTGTCTGTCAAGCTACAGACATTGTCGTGCCATGTCAAAAGAAGCTGACAGCTAGCAAGCATTTGTGATTGCACTTGTGATGTGACACTTAGCCTGGATGGAATGTAGTGTCTGATTAGCATGCTTGTGACTTAACATTTCTCTCCAATGGTGGACTTGCCACCAGGACTGACATGCACCATGGACTATCACCTGTCATATAGAGCTACACTGCACACTGTGTGTTTGTATAGTTCATTGGCACATCATGGACTTGCAGCGTCGCATGCATACCTGCGCTTGCGTCTTGAAAAGCGGTTGGACGCAAACCATTCATCATCTTCTGCCTGGGCCTTGACGGGCTTGCCCAGCATTTCAGAGCTCATCTTTGTCCCCTTCTCGTTGAGCAGAGGCACCAGCTGAGTGTTCCCCTCCAAGGTGTGGCAATAGTGCCATGTCAGAGGTACTGGCCTGAATCTGGTCATCACAGTTTCACACTGCCCATGAACCTGTACCCACAGCAGCCACAGTCCCAGTTTGCTCACACACATACAAGTATGTTTGCTCCTCCACTGAACACGACTTTGGAACCAGTTTCCACCGACGGTTCTGCCAAATGAATTGCTCAGCATGCTCAGAAAGCTAAGCCAACACCTGAAGCTTGTAAAGCATATGGAACAAAGGGGTGGACAATAGCCTTGACATGGGCAGAAACTTGTTGGGCCCCTGTATGCAACGCATATGTGACCACATGAGGGCTCATTGCAACCTGTGGGCCAAAGCAGTGCCCAAGTGTGTATGCACATGCAGTCTCCAGCTCAACATGCATCATCTTGATTTCGACAGCAGCGTCCTGACAGGGATGCTCAGAACAGGCTGCTCTGCAGAGGCTAGACTTGCCCTGCACATACCTAGCTCATTGCGAGCCAGAAAGCGTAAAAAGTAACATTAAATGGTCATTACTAATATTGTCATTACTATCTTCATAATTGCTATTATTACTATCATTATAATTACAGCAGCATGTTGTTACATGAGCATGTAGGCTGTGCAGCCTACCTTGGTGATCCAGAAGCCCAGATCGTCTGGATTGGCAACGGTTGCAGACATAGACAGCAGCTGTATGTGAGCAGGGCAGTTGATGATGATCTCCTCCCATACAGTTCCTCGGCCCTCGTTACCCAAGTAATGCACCTGCATGGACATCATGAATTTGCCACACATCACGCTGACGCTGCTGAGCACTGCAACAAACAAGTCATGGGACCAAGGAGTTTGCTGCCTCAGCACAACAGATCTGCCAGGCACTCTTCACACTGTCATCCAAACTCATGTCTGGTGGTGGATGCCATTGCTGTACTGTTACATGCAGACACAAGAAAGTGGAAGCAAATTTGCACACAAGCTGTTGCATTCATTGGGCTTGGCATGAAATGCAGCAAAAGATTCAGGCAGAAAAGAGTTTGACACCGTCCTGAGCCATTAGTGACAATCATTACAGTATGTGTATGTGCATGATGCAGTGACATGGTGCCAAGTTGAGGCATACCTCATCCAAGACAATGAGTCCCACGTCGCCAAGGCTGTCCCTGACGCTGCTGTTATCCTCAGCAGAATCTTCTTCAGTGCGGTACAGAACGTTGCGCAGGATCTCGGTGGTCATGACCATGATGGGTGAGTCTGTCTGGATGGATGCGTCTCCTGTGGAGAGCCCAGCACGGTCTGTGCCAAAGCGCTCACGCATCTCAAAAAGCTTCTGGTTGCTCAAGGCCTTAAGGGGTGTAGTGTAGATGACACGCTGGCCCCTAAATCAGGCAGAAAGCAGCCATATGATACCAACAACATAATGAATGACAGAATTGCAGGTGATCAGGATGCAATGATACAACAGCTTATGACCAGAAGCTGCTCAGTCAACAGGACTCCTCTTGCACAGAATTCAGCAGTGAATGGCACATTGTCACCTGCACACACTGCTGCCTGACAGCGCACATTATCAAATTGTGCATGCAGCCAGGCAACATGCAGTCAGGACTCTTCCCCTCTGCAACAGAAGACACAAGGAGAAGCTGAAAAGGGTGCAATGCTACAGTGAGTACAGCAATGCAGACCTGGCCAGAACTGCAACTGCAGCTGCCTCTGCAATGGCTGTCTTCCCGGCACCTGTCGGCGCGCACACCAGCACAGACTTTCCCTCCAGGAAGTGTGAAACTGCCTGTTTTTGGAAGCCGTCCAAGGGGAACTGGAAAGTGTCCTCAATTTCCTCCAGCGTCAAGTTGCTGTTTGCAGACAATATCAGGGCTTCTATCTGAACACATGACAGGGAGCAATGCTGAAAAGGGAACAACATGACACGGAGGAAAGGTGCAAAGGTACAAGCGTGACAAGGTGCACAGCATCCTCTCGTATCATCAACACCATATAGAAACAGGTGCGTCTGCTATGTATTTGCCACAAAAGAACCTGCCAGTAATTGATGTGAGCCGCAATGATTGCAAAGCACGCTTTGCAAGCATGGGAACAGCTCTGTACACATCACAGCACAGATGTAGACGGCATCTGCGCTTTACCAACACCCACAGCTTGCTAAAGCATGCTTGTGCTTGTGCAAGAGGGCTTCTTGCAAATAGCCCTAAGACGCACTGACACACTCCAGCCTTGTTCAGCATAGCAGCACACAAAGTGTATCCTGTGTTGATGCCAAATCAAGCTGTACATGCTGATGATGATGCTGTTTCAACATCTACCTTTGTATGCTGCATTGTTGTCTTCATTCACCTGATCATGAGCTTCAGCCTTGCTCTTGACCACACGCGTGCTGGCTGCCTCATCTTGCATGTAGCCTGTGACTGCTTCATCAAGATGACGGGCTGGCAAATCACTTGCATCTGATGTTGAATCACCCTCATCATCATCAGAGCCCTCTGCGTCACTGAAGACAGCACGGAAACTAGCGGCCACATCTTCAGGAGCTGTAGATGCACTTTGGCTTGCTGATAAGGCTCTGCAGACCCAGCTGGACGATGCATCTCTGGCTGAATCACTGTGAAGGAAGCGTGATCTGTGAGAGGATGTCTGAGGCTGTGCTGGGCTCTCTGCTGTGCATTTGGCGAGCCTTGAACGTTTGCTGACACTCTTGAAGCTGTGGCGAAGGAAGTGCTGTGTGAGAGACGAATGTAATCTGAGCGTCCGTCTATGGAAATAGCAGAAGCAGCCAGGGTGCTGTAACCTGGCTGACTGGAGCAGAGCACGATGCACAGCTTTGCATGGAAGTGTATGCAGCATATGTATCTGCCAGACGCGAAACGCTAGTAGGACTTGTTGCCCTGTATGCGGGTCCTTGCGTCTAGCTGCCCTAGCTTACAGCGCACGTGAGCCTCTCTGTATTTTTGACACTCAGGAACGATCAGAGCGCATTTGGTAACATCTTTGCCTTCTTTCTGCACAGAGGACTCTCAGAAGTGAAGCTGACCTCGATACAGGATACTGCAAAAGTCAAGAGGGAGTGATCACTCCACCAAACGCACCTGCATACAGTCGCTGTTCCTCAAGCACTTCACCAGATCCTCGAGACTTCCTTGGCAGGACTTTGACATTTGAAGGCAGTGTCCCGAGGCCAACCCGCGTTGGCACCCTGCTGAGACGCGATCTGCACCTGTGAGTCGAGCTTGTCGTTGACCACGCTAGTTTGACCTAATCGTAACCTATCGATGGTCTGATTAGGCTCTGATCCCTGATGAGAGCATGGAAGCTGTGCTCAACCTGCATTATTGCAAGGCATTCAACGGCGAAAGGCGAATCCGTGCTCAAAGTGCGCACGATAGCATATTCTGCAAAGCCACAAGTTTCATGGGAAGTTTCGGCTTGCCTTCAAGGTCTGGCAGGTCAGGTCCAAGCTTGTTATGCTAGGCACATGGATTTATGTCTGCAAGCGCGTTAATATTACAATTGTAAGTACTGCAAGCACAGGTTTTGTTGTGGTTGGCCCTACAGCACCTCTGTGGCTCTCTGCATTCATATGTCAAAAATGGAGAGTATGGTCTTCACCATGTGTGTATTGCATGCTGAAGTGGTGAGTCTAAACGGCTGACTACTGAGAGGGCCTCTCTCTGTATTCCTCGTGAGTAAGTTCAAAGATTCTGATGTGCCTTGTACTCTACAGACATTGATTGTATGCAGGGCAGCAAACACAGATTTTAGGATAGTCACTGCTTGTTTTGGCATTCCAACTGCGTTAATGCATTGCCCCGAAGAGTCGAGACTTTTTCAGAATGCATGGCAGGCCAGTTCAACTATTGAGTCTGTAGATGGAACATGACATACACTCAACACTGTCCTCTGGAAAAGCATGACTCAGTCTGGTCATATAAATCAAAGCATCCGCAGTGCGCATGCCAAGACTTGGCACAACTCTTGTGTTCGGCTGACATAATCAATGCGTTATTAGTTGTCTGACAAGATCTAAAACATATCAGTCTCAACTAGTTTGTGTGTGTGGACAGGCCCCGCAGCTGTACTGGGGCTGTCTGGCTTTGGCCTTTTGACTCCTAGGGAGGGTGGCACAAACTTGGGAGCAGGCATTTGCCCTTTTTCTGCTGACCTTCTGTCATTGCGTATTTGGTGATCCAGACCTCGCTGCGCAGTGGGTGCTGTTGGCATGAATAGATTAGATTGAGAGGGAACTCGTGGGGTGGTTCTGACAGGCTGCGCAGCATACTGACTGCTCTGAGAAGTGGGCATGGCTGATTGCTCTGGCTTCACATGCTGCTGCGAGAGCGTCGCCTTGGCATTGAGCCATTGCTGTTGAGCAGCAGCAGGCACAATGGCCTGAGGAGTTCCAGCAGCATCTGGCAGTGGCGATGCAGCTGCAACTGCAGCTGTGGTGGCAGGTGCGCTGATCTGGACTGGCGCAGGAGTGGGAAAGACGCGAGACGCACACTCTATGTACATCTGCATCTGAGCATGGACGACTCCTACATGCCCATGAACCCATTGCATGCAGGTGTGTTTGCATCAGTTCATTCTGCTGGATGCCACATCAGTCATCAGATGGCAGCGCAGATGATACTGCATAGCAGATGATGCTGCATGGGGTAAAGCTGCACACCTAGGGCTACACCAACCAAGGCGCCCATGCTTACCTTTGATCCGATCTTCTGTTACACTCCATTGGGAGTACCATTGCATACCACCTGGCATGAGATGACTGATGTTGTGATACTTCAGCGAGAAGTACATGGAAGCGATGGCAATCTCCAAGGGGGTGTGTGTCATCACCACGTCACATCTCAAGCTGCATGACATACAACCCATCAGGCAGCTGCTGTGCTAGTCCCACACCTTGGAACAGAGGGATGGTGTCACCAAAGTACGTGTCAGACAGCAAAGGAAAAGATTGGTGGAAATGTTTGTAAGACACAGACCAGGTAGGTGCAACAAGAAGGCAGTGTAAGGCAAGGTGTTGATGGGAATGTACCTCTCATTGCATACATCATAGGCAGCTTGCTGTACATGTGAGGGCTGCAGATCAGCAGCTGCAGCAGATGCACAGGCCTGCTCAATTGGGGCTTTCAGACTCTTTGCAACTCCTTGCAACTCGTGCAGGAGGCATTTGTGGGGTGTGTCGATTCTGAAGTTGAAGCCCAGCGTGAATAACAGAGACCGCTCAGCAGCCAGAACAGCAGCCTTGAAATTTTCTTGATATGCCTGCAGAGTAAGCAAAGTAAGATCTGCTGTTGTAAAGTTGTAGAGCGTATTCCGAAGGTAGTTGCAGCGTTGTCAGTATGGTTGGTCATGGGGCGTCTGTCAGGTCCAGTGAGGTCCACAGCATTGGAAGTACTGGCTCCATTGAGAAATGTGAAGCTGTAGAGCGTATTCCGAAGGTAGTTGTCACCAGCGTTGTCAGTATGGTTGGCCATGGCACGTCTGTCAGGTCCAGTGAGGTCCACAGCAGTAGAAGTACTGGCTCCATTGTGATGTCTGCGCTTGTTGCTGTGGCCATTTCCAGTTGTTTGACGAGTCGAGGACAATTGAAAAGGGCCACAGCAACAGGCGCAGACATCACAATGGAGCCAGTACTTCTACTGCTGTGGACCTCACTGGACTTGACAGACGTCCCATGGCCAACCATACTGACAACGCTGGTGACAACTACCTTCAGAATACGCTCTACTGCTTTATAGCTGTGAGTGCCTCAGGCTTGTATCTTGCCCCTGGTGCTTTCATCTGGCTGCTGATGTCAGCAGGAGCAATAGGGCTCCTTACCATGTCTTCCCACCGTGCCTTTGCTGTAGCAGCTGAGACACGTGAGAAGTCCTTGCAAAAGGCTTCATACATGTGTTCTGATATCCGATGAAGTGACCTGGGCGTGTCCTCAACTTTGCCAGCGATAAAGAGGCAAGCTGTGGCCACAACCTGGGTTTGCATGAAAATGCAGCTGCTAAATGTGTGCTCAGAGCTGCTAAATGTGTGCTCAGAGCTTGAACAACGGGTGGCCAGGCAGTCTTACCAACTTGTCGTTGTGGACCAAAGAGCGTCTACCAAAAAAGCGCTGCAAAAGGATAGCTGCAGCTGACACAGTGACCATTGGCCTGCATAATACAGCAATATTGAGGAGTGATGACAACCAGGTAAATTGCCAACACGCTCAACTTACGAGTTGAGCATCTCCCCGACTCTCCATATCAAGGTGACCATGAGACCCTTGTATCTTTGCTCAAGCTCTGCACTGACTCCGTCCTGTCGTGACGGGCTGTTTGCGAGCTCGTCATGCGTATATAGACGCCAAGCACTTCCCGGGTTTGCATGGTGATTCCAGCTGCTGAAGGTTCTGATCAGTTGCTCCTGGCTAACAATCCTGAATGGCGGTATGTAGCCGGCTTTCATGGCCTTCAAATGGAAGCCTTCAGATCAGCTCAGCATGCAGATCATCACATCAGGGTGCATGTCAGCTCTCCAGCAACAACGCATGTCCTCCAAACATCGAGTAAGTACATGCACCTAAAATTTCACTGTCCGTCTGTCGGTCGGTCCGTACACGCCAGATCTGGATGCAAACTTCTTGTTGCACTAGCTCTGCTCAGACTGCTCAATCTCAACACCAGTCGGCCGAGGCACTCGATCAGTCTCGACGTCTCAGCAAGAGTGTGGCAGCTCCATCTCCGTTGCACATCCTGCATAGCCTGCATGGTGGCTTTGGAGCTGCACAGCCCTGCAGTACAGCAGCGTCAGTCAGACACTTTCCAACAAGTAGATCCTGTTGCAGCCCTGCAGCAGCTGGTCATACAGCATCGCACAGCGCGTGTTGCCAGCTCCCGTGCAGCTCAGCACAAAAAGTCAGCCTCAAATAGTCCCCACCCTCTATGTCCAGTATCATATTCTTCGAAAAAGCAGCCTTCAGCAGACGAGGGGACACCTCGTGGTTGCTCGTCTACCAGGTCCGGGAGCACTCCACACCATTATGCCAATGATGGTGTGCGGTTATCAGAGCTAGGCGAGCAGCCCCTTGCCATTGGGACAGCTGAGCCGCTTGTGTTTGAGGAAGGGGAGCTGAGCTTTAGTTTACCAGCAACTGAGGGTGTGATGGTCAGCTCTGGTGGTGTGCCTGATGCTGCTGGGGAGGCAGGACATACTCAGCGCAGGAAATATGTGTGCAGCACAAAAGATGATCCTCTGGTCAAAGGCAGGTTGGGTGACGCTTGCCTGCTCTGCAATATATGCTCAGCAGTATATCCTACAGCGCTTCTGCTAGTGTGTACAAGAGTCATATGTATACCAGCATTATCATGACAATCTTGTGCGTGTGTGGCAGGCCTGCATTGCCTGACTTGTTTCGTCAGAAAGGAGCCTTCAGTTTGCTTCAACCCTCACTTGGGTCTGAAATCTCCTTTTCGCAGCTGGATAGTCAGAGGAGTCAGCAGCAGCCTGTTTTGCTTGTGAACTTGCAGGCGTTTCTGGCAGAGAAGCTGCAAATGGCTGACAGGTGAAATATACTCCCTGCTTTTGCCCTCAGAAATATTATCATCCAGAAGCAAAGCTGGCACACATGCACAGTCAGCATGGCACTACACTGCTTGAATGAAAGCTCATTTGTTGGAAGGAGCTTTCAAAGTGTACCTCATTTGTTGCTGCATTTGCGTATGCTCACTGCATGTCTGTAACACAGTTCAGCTGAGATTGCAGGTTCATATGCACACAGCATTCGCATGCCTTGCTTGCCTTTACGCATGGCAGCAGCGCAGGGTTCTCTGACGGCTGACCAATAATTACAATACTGTGTCATCATCAGCACTCAGTAGAGAGAGGTTGTCACATGTGCACACTTGTCCTGGCTAACATGGTGCAACAGTCATTGCGTCTGCAGCGCACACCACAGCAACAGGTGTTTGACTGCAGGCTTCAAGCAGCATATGGGCAGCAGGACAGAAGCAGCCTGACCACTGCCAATCTGGTGCTAGATGCCCATCGCCAGGTCTTTGAAGCGTTCATTCACAGCTTCACCACATACCGGCCTCTGCTGCTGAAGGTCAGGGCTGCATATGAGGAGGCTCTGCAAGATGCTCTCACTAGCCAGGCTGACAACATCCACATGAAGGCTCAGCTGGCCGTGCTTCATCAACGCAAAGTGAGCATTTCTGGGCTGACGCACTGATCGAGTGTCTCACCTGTGGCCCTGGAAAAGCAATAGTATCTTGCTCTCATGCAGAGGCCTGCTGTCGTTTTCAGTGGATGATGCCAGAGTTTGTTCATTGCGCGTTGCTTAGATAGGTGGCTGTGCCTGCACGGAAGCGTCTTGCAGTCTCTTTGCCAGTTGCGCTGTCTTTGGCCATTGTAACAGGAGGCCTAGGCTGTCTTGCTACCATCTTTGTCTGGTACAGGGCATGAAGTGCGATTGTTGTTGCATGCCACGACATGCGTTCTGCTGCAAGCCAGCAGACTTGCACAATGACTTGCAAGCTGTGCCAAGGATTCCATACTAGACCACCATCATTAAGCTTGCAGATGTGCAACTGCATTTGAGTAGTTGCCATGCTGCTGCCACACCTGGAAATCAGTGCAAAAACAGATTTTGACTGATAGAATTGGAACTTTGCCCACAGGCAGATGCTGTAGACAAAGCCAGGGGGAGTGGCAATGATGCAGCAGTGAGTGGGCGAGGTGCTCTGTATGAGCGGCTTCTTGAAGCACAAGGACGACAGGAACAGGCAGCTGCCTCAGCAGCTGCTGAAGAAGCTGCCAATGCAGCTGCAACAGCTGAGCTCAGAGCAGCTCGTGCTGAAGCTGCTGACCTCAAGCTACGAATCATGTAAGTACATGTGGTATGCGTCATGAGCATGCTCTTTCTTGGCTTCCCTTGCACTGAGCTTCCTGGGCAAATTGAGGCATGACATGTTTCTGTGCAGCACCCACTTGGCATGAGCATTTCTCATCATATGATGAGTTTCAACATCTGGCCTGCTTTGCAATGAGTTCAGGCAAGAAATTGGAATGCGTTGCCTCAACATCAAAGCTAATCAGGCTTGCTGATCACCATATTGCTTTGTCAAATGCAGGAAAGCAAGATCCGGTATGTTAACAAACAGCAGCTTTGCCCAAAATCAGAGCCCACATGTCACGACGTCAACTTGAGGATGAAGTAAACGTCTGCAACTCATGTAGGCTGTTGTGTGTCTGTGTCAGCTATTCAAACCTTCAAGCTGTACACAATTTTGCAACTGAAGTGTAACAACGTGTACATGTAGACTCAATGGCAATGCTTCTTGAATGTCAACAGCACTAGAAATCATGAGAGCCACGCCAAATGCAACAGACTATGCTCACAGATGTCTGGCATTTGCCAAGGGTGTTTATTGTGCACCAGTGGTGCCAATCTGCATGGTCTAGAAACATTACTGCTCAACAAATGCTTATTACTGCTCAACAAACGCTTACCCATAGCATGCCGCAACTCTTGATTGGGGTGTCCTTGAATGTGCCTACGCACTGTATCTAGATTTCGAATGTCAATCAACAAAAAAAATCGAACATAGCACAAACCTGTGCAACTTGTCAAGCAACTCAACAGCAAAAGCTGATCATCAACTGTATTGCTCATGCGGAAAATCTGGATGAATGCATGCAGAGCCCTTTGCTTTCATGCTTGCCCAAAGCCTTTTGACAACACTCTTGCGGTGATGCCTGCCTGGTGTCAAAGGAGCAGTTGGGTAGCAGGCACAGGTAGCACAAGGGTAGCAGGTCATGCACTCCTCAAATCGAGCAGCGCAGCTGTGGCTGTTCCCCAAACAGCCGCGACCATCAAACTCACGAGCATCACTGTGCATCCCTGGATACCGTTCTGACAGGCAATGCTCATTCAGCATCATGGCATGGTACTCCCACTCCAAGGGAGACATGGGACTGTTGCAGACATACTGGTCAGAAGGTGGGTCTTGCATGTATCCATCTTCAAGCCCATCAGGCAGGTCAAAATGGGCTAAATCCTGAGAATGCCAAACCCCAGGACTGTCCCCATTTGCATGATCCCCTAGCACAGGTGAGTCATACATGACTGGTGATTCAACTGTGACCTGCTGCTGAGTCAGCCTAGGCGCATGCAGGCCCAACTCAGGTGTGATAGGACACAACTCAACTGGCTCAGGCAGCAGGTTGGTGGTTGACTCAGCATCTGAGTCTGAGTCTGACAGCAGGCGGAAGGTGCCCAGGGTGTCAGCAAACATGTCCCACCCCATGATCTCTAGCTGCGCTGTGCTGACAGCTGTTGTCACAGGCTCATGCTTGTCTCCTTCATGAGCTAGCTGAGCAGCATCTGTAGCACTTGTGAGTGCCTCTGCAGGCTTGCATGCTGCCTTGTCTGCGCTACTGTTCTCAGCCCCGCTGATGCTGCTGCTGCTGCACAGCACTCTGCTGCTGTCAAGAATGCTCATGCTGGTAGCCCCGGGCGCGGGCTTCAATGAGGCTGGCAAGTCGCCCTCTAGTGCAGTGACAGGATCGATAGGTGCTGCCTGCAGTATATGACTAGGATCTGACGCCTTGTCAGCAGGGGCTAAGTCCACAACCTGGCTGTGGATCGAGACTGAGTCAGCAGATGCTGAGTCAGCCACATAGCTGTACAACGAAGCTGAGTCTGGAATTGCTGAGTACGGCGCCTGGCCGAGGACCGAGTCTGAGTCAGCAGCCGCAGACGCCTGCAGCTCAGCCGAGAGAGTCAGAGCCTCCTCATGTGTGCTCAGAAACTGTGACAACTGAGTGTCAAACAGATCGCTGAACAACTGGTGCTGATCCTCATTGAGAGCGCGGTCAATACTTGATTGGCTCTGGACTGGCAGAAGCTGGCACTGCTGTACATCCCCACTGCTGTGGACTTGAATGGAGTCAGTCATGCTGCGCCTGCTGTGCAGATCTGAGCTGTGCGGCTGTGAGGACCATGCGTCAAAGTGCTCAGCTGTGTCCAGAAGGCTAGCCTGGCTGTCAAAGATGCCATTGGGTTGCCACTGATGGGTCAGTGTGGGGTCAGCAGGACCCGGCCTATCTGTCTGCTGGCAGTGCTCTGATAGCTGCTGGAAGAGGTCGTTGGTGACAAGGATAGCATGTGATGCTGCCTGTGCATCTGCTTGTGCCAGACCCAGACCAGTGCTGCCCCTGTCGCCACTGCCACCACTGCTGCTGCTGCTGCTGCTGAGAAGTGCATCTGAGTTGCTGGGGAGAGGTGAAGAAGGAGAGGAAGGTGAGACAAGTGTTCCTGGATTCATCTGGGCTGAGCTGTTATGCAACCCTGATGCTGAGGCTTCTGCCAGATTGTCCAGCTTGAGCTGCCGAGAGTCCTGAAGCTGCCATTGTGCGGTAGTGCTCTCTGAGTAAAAGTGGGAGTCAGAGCTGGATGCAACAGGAATGCCTGCTTGCAACTCAGGGCTGATGCTGTCAGCATGTGATATGCAAGACTGGTGGGGGTGGGGGTGGGGGCCCCTCTGTTGGCTGTGGCCGCCAGTAGAAGCCTGGGGGGCTACAACATCACAGGCACCATGATGAACGTCATGTGCTTGCACTGGAACAAGTCTAGGGGTGGGCAGCAGGTGAGGGTGCTTGGGGGCCAGGTCAGGGGTGACAGGGTGGGTGTCAGGGGAAACCACATCTGGAGCAGTGCTGCAGTGCAGCCGCTGTCTGAACTGGGTGATGGACCCAGATGAGCCCTTATTTGCCCTAGAGGTTGACTGTGACTGGCTGAGAGTGCTGGAGCTGCCAGCTGTGTCGGTGCTGCTGCTGATGCTGTCAGAGCAGGAGAAGGCCTGTGAGCAGTAATGTAACGTCAAGATCTACTCTATTTTGCTGGCATGGAAAGCTTGCATGAGTCTGGTCATGTTGCTGGCAACAACAAACTGACACCAGTCAACAAGAAAAGAACGAATGCTCATGCCAGAACAGGACAAATGCAGAAAGTCCAGGAAGTAATAAGACTTCAGTTTTTGTATATTCTCTCAAGAAGCGTACACTAAATCACCCGTGCACAGGCAACATCAAGCAACAGCATGACTCATGGCTGCCACTCAATGAAGGCCATGCATAAGCATTTGCAGCATACAGCAAACATGCATGCTTGAGGATGGGCACTGCGTGTACATGTGACCAACACCACAGGTGCAGACTTATAGGTATGCAAGCCACAAACTAGCTCAGCCACAAAAGTCAGCTTAGCCTTCAAGATCAGCTGATGCAGGCATCTTGCAGTGACGTACCTGCTGTGACTCAGGAGCGGCAAAGGATGGCAGTGAGTCCAGCTTAGCAGTGTCATGAACTGCTGGAGTGCTAGCTGATAGGAGAATGGTGATATGCAAGATGTACTCTCCCCCTTCTTTCCCTGAGACATGCACATACCGCATGTTATAGCAGCATACACCAGCATCAGTAAAGAAGCTCATGTAGCAAACATGCTATAATTGATGTCAGCAGACTCCATGTCACAAATGGTTTTGAGACACTTGTGTGCTTGATGCTGTTCAGCAGGCTATGCCTGTTTCCATGATCTGCAGCAGATGTTGACATCGCACAAAAGTTTGCCACAATGGCAAGCTGTGTTTGATCAAAGTACAACCCAGATTGAGGGTGTCAAGTTGCTGCTGGTCACAGATAGTCCTGCTGACAGTACTCACCGTAGGCATGGGTCATTCCAGAGCCCACATCTTTGATGTCGAAGCCTCTGTCTGTGTATACGCACACCTGCTGATTGACTTGCTGAGACAGCTGCTGGAGCTGTGCCTGCAAAGTCATAACTTTTCCTCAGCATTTTTAAGCCAAAATGGCAACTGCTGCTTGCCAAATGCTGGTTTGGCTGCCATGACACAGCCATGATGCTTGTCATTGCAACTCTGCTTCAGACACAATTCTTAAAACACAGGGTGATGGCAATATAAGCTGCCTCAATCTACTTCAAAACCATTTACAGGCGCATGAGACTTTGCAGACTGCAAGCGTTGTGGAGACAATGGAGACATGCAGATGAACTTGCCTGACTCAGCTGGGGCGTGTGGCTGCTCACTGCTGCGTGAACAGTAGCAAACTTGACAGGTGTGTGAAGAGAGTGCTGAGTCATCAGATGGCTCTCTGTGGAGGTTTGCTGCAGTGCCTTGACTCTTCTTGGTGATAAGGCTTGCTGCAATTGCTGGACTAGCCCTGCATGCCCAAGCCATGCATTGTGACGGAAATCTGCAGCTGTCATGCTGGCACAGGAATCAGTTCAGGAACATCATGTTATCATATGATCGTTGCATGGAAATGCAAGATGTCTAGAACGGCAGAGTATTGAATGCACAAAAGCGTACCTGGCAACCAGAAGAAGTTTGCCTCATCAATCACAGCTCGCAAGCATTCTGCAGATGGCAACCTGAACTTGTTGCGGGAGTGTCTACATGCTCTCAGGTACTCCAGAATGTAGGCAAACGCCTGCAGCACTGACAGTTTTGACTCTGTTCGATGAATGAGAGGACATTGCGCGCCACGCTCTGACGGACGAGGGCGCAGCTCTGCATTTCCAGCATTCTTTACCTGTCCATTCCTGTCTATGCAAAGCTTCTTGCCGCCAGCAGTATCGTCAGCAGTGCCCAGCAGGTCGGGAAACCGGGAACCCTTGACAGAGCACAGAGTTTGCTGTGTGGTCTGGTAGGTTACTCCGTTCACGTCCAGAAAAATGCGGCAGTTCTCCGCATCTACGCAGGATGAAGGGTGTCTGCGCGCACCCGCATCGTCACAAGAGTTGTGTGCAGCACTAGCGTCCCACTAAGCGCTTTCACTCAATACACCTGGCGCATGCGAAATGCGATGCAAGCCTTGAAACTGTGTGCGCAGAAGTTGCTCTTACCGGAGCTTCACGCTCGCACGCTGAGGCTCGACGACGAACTGATCAGTTGGACTGAGCCCGACCTTGCAGTGTTTGTGTCGCAAATGTCGAAGCAGGCGCTCGTCCGTACGATTGCAGCTCATGTTATTTTGCACTGCTATCAGCCTTCGGCTTGTGCTCCCATGAGGGGCAATCGGGCTCGCAGACCGGGAATTGCATCTGCACTTGCCAAGTTCAAAGTTCGAAGTCGTCGAAGAAGACCAACGCAACAGATGGCTTGAGTCCCTTGACCTAAACCTTTGAAAAGTTTCTTTTGTCTCAGCCTTGACAAAAGCTTCCTTGCTGAGATTGGATCTCAGATACACATCCCCAAGGATGCACTGATTTACAGAGCCGCGGTGAAATGCCTGGATCAAAGCTTGTGCAGTACAACTTCGTTACTGACATGTTGCTTTGATCATGACAGTGGTGATTAAGGGTCTGGTCACACGCAAAACACACGTCTATTTGTTGCACTTTTACAACTTGTTTGCTTCATGCATATGCAACATGACAATTTCCTGATGATGATCTTGTCTGTCTGCGTCACGTTCTTTCTGATTCGTTCTCTGAAGAAACACTGCAGTTTAGTCAAGTGGCCACCCATGGGCTAGCTCGACAGCACGTCATATGGAAGATTACACATACGTCTTGATCAACTGCTGATGGCAAGCCTGCCACATGCAGCGTCATCTTGTGAGAATCACACTCATGAGTGGTCAGTGCAGGTATCAAGAGCAGACTGGCAGAGACACTGGCAACCACATGCATGTCCAACCTTGGCGGCATAGACAAGCTTATAACTACAAGCTCAGCAAAATGGTCCCACTTAGACACTTTCGACATGTCAGATTGTAACGACTCAGCATCATCATGGATGAGACTGCTTTTGGACCACCTGTTGCGCTTGGCAAGCACACAGTGTCCCATACTAACACAACACAAAGTTGCTGCACATTACAATTCTGTTGAACAACGCAAGAATATACCGGTGTATGCAAGATGTCCCTTAGGGAACAGAAACAAGTCAATGTAAATAGGGCTCCTTCAAGTCTCACCCAGCTCAGCGACCAACCTGTTCATGGCAAATTGCTGAGCAGGAGACAATGCAGTGATCATCTTGCGCCCTTCAGGATCTGCTGGGATATCTAAAAGATTGTTGCCATGGGCATCCACCCTGTTGCGTAAGTCTGTGGCATGCCTTACACGCAGTACGTTGTGCAATACAAAAGAGCGCAACACCTCATCCCCCCTGCGTCCCAACATTACTTGCATGTCCTCTTTAGCTACTGCATGATGAGGTGCCTCGGTTAGCTTCTTCATGACCTTCTCATAATCTTCTGTGGTCCACAAGGGCTTTTCAGCTCTAGTGGTCCAACAAGCTGGGTGCAAGGGCGGCATGATTATTCTCATGGCATCATCAGTCATGGTCTGCACAGCTGCAGCAAACACATAAATTGCAGGTGAGAGATGCTTACTTGATCAGTCAAGACACTGCAAAAACATGCTGGCGAAGGTAAATGCCCACCGGGCACAAACAGCAACAGGTGTGCTCTGTGACTTTGCTCACCATCAGTCCAGTTCAGTGTTTCTGCTGCCGTCTCACATAACTGGCAGGCGGCAGGTTGTTGCTTGATCAGTCATTGCAAAAGATATGGTATACAAAGTAAATGCCCGCAGGGCATATCAACAGCATTAGTTGTACTCAGTGACTTTGCTCACCAACATTCCAGTTCAATGTTTCTGCTGCCGCCTGACCACATGCCAGTAGCAGCTGAGGGCGCCCTCCACAGACTTCCCAGATCTTGTGCCATTCATAGTTTGGCACAAGCGCCTCTGGAAGGTCGGGCACACAATGTGTTAAGAAGAATTCCTTAGCAAGCTTCTCTGTGAAGTCACCAAGCACTCTGACAGTGAATCGCTGGTGTCCTATTCCTGAAACACAGAAGCATTCTGTTTGCGCCGCCAATGTGGGAAAGCACATCTTGAGCAGAATGGGTAATCTGACAATGTTGACAGACTCTGGCACCAAGAAGCTGTGAAGAGAGCGTACTTTCACCAAGCCACATTTCAAAGGACAAATCTGATGTTGCTAGCACAACATGTGCTAGCTTTGCTTCTTTGGTAATGAGTAGAAAAGATCGAAGCAGTGCCTTGAGTTGGTTTGTTTCTGTCTCTTTCCAGTGCTGCAGCTCATCTGCCTCATCTATGATGATGGTTGGCAGCACTGGACTCTTCTGCAGCGTCACATGCAGACAATGGGAGTCAGCAAATTTGCTTGATCTGAGCGTGAGGCCTCATTGCTGTGATAAGCACGGGGAAAACATTTGTGGGACATACCTTGCAAGCTTGAAGGAAGTCAAAGAAGTCCTTCAGAACATCATCCAGAGCAGTGATGCTGGGGTTCTGAAAGTGATGCACCAAGTGTTTGTAAGCTGAGCCAGTTTCTACTCCGACAGGAGACGGTGTTGCTCCCAGCCTCATGACAAAGTTTCTGAATCGACTCGAGCTGTCCAAGACTGTGAATGCAAAATGTCTAAAAGCTTTTGACCTGAAATGTGCAGTAAGTTGCAGCTTGAGTTCAGCTGCAAACGCTTGGGAGCTCATGTAATCCTTTTCTCTGCAGTTGATGTACACGGTGGCCTTGCCCTGGGATTTGCGTGAGGCAACTACTTGATGCAGTACTGCTGTCTTGCCGGCATCAGGGGGCCCAGTCAACACAACAACGCCTGAAGGCCTGCAAACTACCAACAAACATTTGTACAGGTCCGCCAGAGGCCTTCAAGACTTGAGTGCCAAAGTCAATGGCCTACGCAGGATGGTCAAGCAGCCTCAACAATCTCTCTAGCTCCATCTTTCTGTCAAAGAGTTCTGACTTGAAATTTTCATAATCTCCCTCATCCGACAGCTCGCTTATCATCAAGCTTGCAAGCTGTAGTTACAAACATCCCTCAGCTCAAGGGGGAAGCCAACCTGGCGTCGTGAAATATTGTGACAAAGCGCCCTCCAGGCACGAGCGCGCAGCATACCTGGACTTCTTGCTGTTGTGCTGAATTACCACCCTGTGCTTGCAAAGCTGTAGACATCTCTTTTGCTGTCCTCCCTTCCTTAGAAGCTGGATCAAACGATTCTGTGCCGAAACAGCAGCCTCTTATCTGGCATGGTCGTGTACAGTTTCGCCTGTCCAAAGCATGTCACGCCTGCAAAGAAACTTTTTTTCTGTAGCTGGTGCCGGAATTTTCCAAAGTGACATGAAGCTTGACAAACCACTAACAGGTTTGTCATCAGATTTGAAGTCATTCAAGTCTCTTGGCTTTGAACTGCATGCGACCCAACGTTCAGCATGAGGCGTCTCATAGATTGTCTGTGCCACAAAAAAAGCAATGCATTCTACGAACAGTTACCCAATATTCATCCTGAAATACACTGCAAGCTTTTTGACAGGTTACTACTACAAATTTTGAGCTATGCTGGCGAGATGGGGTGACGATGAAGTTATATACCGTAGCCACTGCATAGATGATAAACATGTCTTTGTGTGTACGTACAGTATTGTGTATACAGGGAAGCTCAATGTATCTCATCCTCAAACTTTCCTTTAATCAATGCCGAAACGCGTAGTCTTTTCTTTTCCTTCTTTCTCTTCCTGTCAAATTGTCCTGCATATTGTGCCATCAGCCATAGGTTCACTGACATTTTCTGGGGCGCAGCCCTACACACTCTTCCTCCTTTACCCTACGTGGTCACTGTGTCATACTGGGTTTTTGTTGTTGTGAGCATTGGAGCGCTATGCATGGTAGCAGCACACTCTGGACGTACCCTATTTGTTTATAGCTCAGTGTGTCGTCTGTGAACACAATTGTGATTGGTCAAATGGTCATAGGTGGCCCCGCAAACGAATGGATGAAAGAATAAAACGTAGCACAAATAGCATGGCACAATGCCCCTGACACCATGTCTGAACCCGGAATGATTGAGGCTAATTAGCTAATTAGTTATAACCTCAGCTGCAATGGACAAGAAGACATGCTTGCATGCTGTAACTCCAACTGGGCCTGGCTGTACAGCCAACATGTTGTGATTGCATTTCAGCTGACTAACTACGAGAGTGGTCTCAGCAAATTACAAAGCATCATACCCAATCAATTTCCTTACTGCTCTGAATGCTACTTTGGCCTGGGTTCTGCCAAGCTCAGAAAGGTAAGCAATCTTCATTATCTCAAAAAATGTTATAGCTGACAAGAAAGACTGTGCACCACAACCACCGTAAATGGGATAAACTTCAAAGACAGGGCATCCATGCAGCACATTTGCCAACAAACAAGCTGTGCAACTGCAAACGCCCTTACTGTACAGAAAGCTAAGCTAAACAGGTGTATCTGGCATGTCTGAAGTAGTACGGGTCAGCCTGGCAGGAAACGGGCGGGGTTCCGTGAAATCTGTTCTGTAAACGCGTGCTGCACCAAGAACGACTTCTGGCAGCTCTTCAGGCCTGCAGTTAGATGCTTCACATGTTACACCTTAAACATGAGTCACAAGATGGTGAAAATTTGTACATATACACAAAGCAGACTTTGACGTCAAGCATGGACTGGTCGAGGTGACATGAAAGTTAGGTCACACCTGTCAGACAAAAATATGCAGCAGCAAACAGTAGTGCCAATCACCTATTGCCTTGAATGACGAGAGCATTTTCAAACACTACACTGCCAAGCCGTGGCAGATAGCTGGCGAATGCCTGCAAAACACCACAAAGCACTGTAAGAAGTCAACTCCAGGATAGCATCCTGGCGATTTGATCAATGCATCATGCCCAGGCTTCCAATGTGATATTCTGAAGGCGAAGCAAGGCCATATCATGGTGCATCGAGTTTACATCAAGACACATTGACATACAAGCATTTTTGCAACAGGCCTGAGACAGAACTGCAGTAGGCATAAGGAATTTATGGACCCTTTTTCAGAATCCTGATCGACTGTGTGACAGACTCACCTTTCGAGCCAGGTAGGCGTAGGCATGAACGTCAAGATCTATTTCAAAGTAATCAGGCCCTGAGTAGAAGTGATGCTGTGGCTTTGTCAGCAGGGGCTTGTCATTGTACTTATGAAGCAGTCTCTGCTCCTGCAGATAGGCACGCAAGAATGTGTTACATGGAGTGGAGCCCTAGCACAGAATGGACACCTGCGGTGCCTTGTGTGCAAGCATATCTGCTAGAGCCCAACTTGCAGCACTTGAAATGCTCATGACACAGGAACAGCGTGCTCAAATCAATCTTGATCCAGCTGAAGGAGAGAAACAGGCTCACAGCACAGCACAGGGCAGTGCAGCGCAGCGCAGCGCAGCACAGCACAGCACAGCACAGCACAGCACAGCACAGCACAGCACAGCACAGCACAGGACAGCACAGCACAGAGAGTGGCAGAGCAGACACTCACTGCTCCAGACAGCTGACTCTCCTGCGCCCACTCGTCAAGGTTTGACACACGAGGTATCAGCTTCAGTCTATCTCTTGTCTTTGTACTGCAGCTCAGCATCCAAATGCTGTTCATTACGCATGAAACAAATGATTGTTCAAAGCACCACAGCTTTGCCAAGCGTTGTTAAAATCCATTATGCAGGCGGACCCTTGCAAACAACAGTACGTCTCTGATTGCACATAGAGTGTAAAGCTAAATGCTGAAGCTTCTGTTGGGCCAAATGTACTGATGCTTGCAGTCAAGCTGCTGAGCAGCCTGCAACGCTTTAGCCATAGCTTCCATGCAGCTGCAAGCATGCTGAGGGACAAAGCCCATATGCATTCTGAGCTTTTTGGTGAAGTCCCATAGGGCCAACAACCATATGGGGCTATCTGACAGGGCCCCGCAGGGCTATCTGACAGAGCCCCACAGGGCTATCTGACAGGGCACCACAGGGCTACCATCATGCAAAAGCCTCGTCATGAAGCAAATCATGAGTGTACTCAGGATGTCGACATACTTGTCCTGCTCTCGGCCATCATGTATGAAGCGCTGCAGCATGCCCAGGGCTGCTTCATTGCCAACGTCCTTGGGTTCCCAACCCTCAGGCAGTGTGAAGTAGTATACAAGGCTGAGACCCTGACCATCCTGAGCCCCAAACAGGGATGCCTGCCATGACAAAAGACCGACAGTTAGGAATGTATGTCATGAAGCAAATCTCAAATGAAGTGCAGCTGAAAAGATGCATTTACAGGCTGGTAACAGGGCAGGGAGTGACCTGCGCTTTGATGTGCACTACACGTCCATGTGAACTGTAATGCTTTTGCATGCCAACTCACAGCACCATTCAGAGGCAAGACTCACTGCCAACAGTACAGCTGACACTCTACCTTCAAGGACATGAAACTATGTGTTAGGTCGGCCTCAATACAGATTTTAAGCATCACTGGCAGGCAAAACTGGTCGGCCGAAACAGCAAGAGACAGAACAGGAGGCAAGCCTTGAGGCAGCATGTAGCAGTACAGTGTTGACTCGTCCTAAAGACAAGAAATGTAAATTGATTGATTGATTGTGTACTGACCGGGTAGGCTGGCAACTGGACATTGACAACCAGTACAGGTGGCAACCGCTCCTCTTGGGGCATGTCAAGGGCAGCAGGGCCCAAGCGGGGGGCTGCCGGCAGCTTCAGGTGCTTGGCAATGTGGTTCAGCTTGAAGTCAAAGGTGTATATGTCCACATTCACCAACCTGCAAGCCGGTATGCATGTGATGGCTTGTCCACGTGATGGTTTGCCCATGAAGCAGATTCAGTCTGGTGCTATCAGCAGATCTGGCTGTGAATTGGCCCGTTCTATGTCATGCAAGATCTTGCTCTGAGCACACAATTGCTGTAGACAAGCATGACAGGAAAGGCTGCACAACACGCAAGCTGCTCTGGCAGTAACAGAGACACTTTTGCAACTGTTGCTCACTATGAGCTTGCTGATTTGCAACAAACAGGTGACAAAGGCTTAAATCTGGGCTTAAGAGGGCTTAGGAGAATGCCGTTGATGCAGGCGGCTTTATGGGGCATGTAGGCATTACTCATCTGCATGCCTCATGCTTCCTACCTGTAGATTGCCTTGTCGCTGTTCAGCTTCCTGCGGGTCTTCATGTAGTCAGAGCCTCTGACCATGAAGGTGGTGGCATCAGGCTCACCCCAGGACCCTGAGTGCGCTGCCCCACTCTCCTGCCTCTGTAATAATAACAATAGTAATTAAAACGTATACCTGGCCAGCAGGCATCAGGTACGTGCGACACAAGTCAGCCTCTGTAGCACAGCCAAATGCTTTTGCTGATGCTGTATCACTGATTACATACCATGCAGCCTGGCAGGGCAATGTCTCCGTGAACAGCAGTGCAACAGTACGAGGCAGGCCAATCATCTTGGGGCAAGTTTGCTAGCTTCTGCTGTAGATGCTGCTGTAGGTGCTGCTGTAGATGCTGCTTGTTGTGCTGTACTAATGTGCTACACTAATGAGCTGTGCTAAGGATGAAGCCAGACTGATAGCCTGCTATCCTTATTGCATGTGTTGATGGAGCATTGCTGCAGTTGGTTTGCCAGCAGCAGTGATCACGAACAGTTATTGCTGGCAAGCTGCACAGAGGCCTGAGGGAGCACACACTCACAGTCAAGGAGGCTCCAGCAATGGGCTTGGAGGTGCGCACAAAACGCTTGGATGTGACTCCAGCACTGTTGAACAGGCTGAGGCAGCCGGGGGCTGACATGGGGCCCTCTGCTGCCATGACAGCATCCCTGGGAGCTGTCACACCAGGCTCCACTTCGACCACCTGGTTCCCATTAGCATCTAGGACCATGGGAAGATCAACATCTGGTGGTGGCCGCCTGCTTTTGCTGGGGGCTCTATTGGCAGAAGACAGCCGCCTCTGAAAGAACAATGCGGTGTGTTAGCAAGCTGGATGAGGTTGATTGTTTAGCAATTTAGGTATTTGCAGATGTAGCCTGATGAAAGCAGGCTTCAAAGAGCTGTTTCAAAACAGCTGCCTGAAGAGGTGATGGAGGAGGTAAGCGGCATTGCTTGTTGTGCTGCTGTGCAAGGGGCCTGGCAACAAAGATTGGCTTGGCAGGACATACCAAGAGGTTGGGAATTGGGAAACCTGTGCCAGGCTCATCTGCATCTCCTGCAACAGACCACGTAAAATAAAGTGTGAAACAGATTGCAGTGACACAGATTGCAGTGACACTGGTACAGAAGCGCAAGGCTTGCGTGGCATGGCACCCGGCAACATATCAGGCCTGGTTCTTGTTTGTGAAGTGCTGTTCGTACCAAAGTCACTCAAGGTCTCTTGAGCATCGTAGTAGATCTCTCCACCTGCAGCAAAGGTGCTAGTCAGGCACACACCCATTCCTAGCAGAAACTAATAAAAGCGCTCGATGCTCACTTGTAGGCCTCTGCAGCGAAGGCCTCTGCTGTATCTGTGCCTGCGGCGGAGCTGCTACTGTCCCGTCCGCTGCTACTGCAGCAGCAACCTTCCCGACATCAATGTTGTCCCTTGCTGGGCGTCTGAGCAGGTCAACGCAGGACAAAATACCTGACGCTTGCTCGTTCTCTTGAGCTTTTTTGCGTCGTTGCCGTTTTCCACCTCCTTTGCGATGCATCCATGTAGGAAGCTTCATCGCAGGCCTCAGCAGCTAGCTGCCCGCCTGCTGCGAATGGTGAACTACACTGGCGAAAGTCGCATCTTCGTCAAGAACGAAACAGCGTGGGCGACCTAGCGGCGCGTGTTCGCGCTATGCAGCACAACGCCTCTACGCTATACCGATGAAGCTGCATTCAGCTTGAGATTGCTGATCCATTTCAGCATGAACATCTAGACCTATTCCAGATTTGGCCCGGGACAACTTCTTTTGTTGCTCTCCAGTGTTGCAAGCTAAACTAGAATCTGTTGTTCTTCTGCTGCAATTTAGAAGCCAAAACCATGGCGAAGAAGAAGCCCTGACATGTCGACTCCATCTATTGCTCCTTGCCTGTGCGCCGCTACAAGCCTCAAGCAGCGTTTGACCCCGGCCTTTCAGCTCACAACTTCTGTACTGCTGCTTGCTGCACGTGACAGACGTCGTTTGCGCGTCAGGCAGGGCAGGAAGTCGTTGTGCAACTGAGACTCAGCGAATAAGCTTTGACCCAGACCGTGCAATACTGTCGCGCGGGACTTATTGCATATTCTTGGTAACAGCTTGCATACGTTCCAGGTTGCTAGCGAGATCCTACTCCAGGCTTGCTAGTGGTACAGGCGGCACAATCGTGACTGATCAGCTGGCACAGTTGACGCTGACCCCTCGCTCGTCAAGTACTTCCTTCCGAGCTGCTATAGCTGTTAACATGCAGGAGCATCAGCGCATGTAACGCCCAGCCGCGTGTCATCAAAGTCTGAAGAGATCGTTTCTCCACTCAAAAGCCAGCTGCAGCTTGCCTACTATCTGTGGGGGGTGCTATCTTTCAACCTCCATGTGGCTGTCACGTATGTCATATCTGCACATGAATGGTTGAACGTCAGCCTACTGCTGCGCATACCATGTCATCTGGACAGCAGCCTGGTCCCACAGTTCAGCAGCCAGATGTTGACACATCTGCAGCCTCCTCGATCCCAGCAAGCTTGATACCTCAAGCCCCATCACGCGCATTCACACGCACGCAGTCAAGCCTCCGAGTCCGCCAGCTCAGACCGCTTTCACCTGAGAGGAGCTCAGCACCTCCAGCCATAGCAGCCCTGCCAGATTCTACAGCTGATAGGCTGCCACGGCGCGTCAATAATGACAGTCAAGTGTTGGGGCAATCTCCAGGGATGACTGCTGGACAGCGTATGAGCAGAGATCATGCAGTGCCAGTGATACCCCAATGGGTGCCCCCTCACCCAACGTTCAGTGGGGTCAAGCAGTCAGGCAGCAGATCAGTTGATGCGGGCAGCTCCGGTCCTTCAGATGTCAGAAAACGTCTGTTTGAAAAGCCGTCCAGGTGACATTCGTCGTCAGCATTCCACACATTTGCACGTCAGCTGTAGAGCATTACATTGCCTACATCTCAACCTGCCTTGACTGATCAAAGTGCATAATGCACAGGTGTCGTGCAATTTTACAGCCTGACATGTGCGCAACTTCATGCCGAGCACACAGCATTTGAACATGGGATCCCTGACGCAGCAGGACCACAGCAGACATGACTGATAGCTCACGATTGCATGCTTAATGCTACAGGGCTCTGGCATTGAAGAGGCGGAATGCTGTGCTACTGTATGAGTACAGCCGTGATGCAGCAGGTCTTCCTATACCTGGCACTCAACGCTGCTTCAAGCTGAATGCAAACCCCCGCCAGATCGGTCAAGAGTCAATTGGACTGGGAGTGTACCTGACAAGCATCATCATGTACATGGTCATCATGCTGCTGCTGACTCTCCTGTCCATCTACCTCATCGTGGACAACAGCCAGCAGAAAGGCTACGCAGAGACCTACACTTCCTATGTCAATGATGTGAGCTCCTGCTGTGAACATGCTTGCTGCAGAGATTGCATCTATGTGATCAAAGCCAGTTTGGCAAAAGGCTCTGCTGCCCTTGCATGATTAAGGCTGCTTGGATCAGCCCCTGCCAGAGGCCGGCTGTAATTGTCCATTGCTATGTCATTGGCCGTATTTCAGCTTGTGGCAAAGTTCCTGCATGCTTTTCAGTCTGATTTGTCTCTGCATCTGTCTTGTTGGTG
>JAABUP010002364.1_pt1 | contig 36629 bp, 44 predicted proteins | sample 5559201 | NCBI WGS metagenome assembly JAABUP01 (sample SAMN10711887, study PRJNA513373) | rock metagenome | isolation source: Antarctica rocks | place: Antarctica
ACCCTCACCCCTGCTCGCACCCTCACCCCTGCTTGCACCCTCACCCCTGCTTGTAGAGAGAAAAAAGACTATGCCTTTCGGCCTCAATTCAATGAGAAGCCAAGTATTATACCGGGCTGCCCAGGTCCCCTGCTTGTACCATCACCCCTGCTTGTACCATCACCCCTGCTTGTACCATCACCCCTGCTTGTACCCTCACTCCTGCTTGCACCCTCACTCCTGCTTGCACCCTCACCTCTGCTTGTACCTTCACCCCTGCAGGAGCCTGACTGGCATCTGCAAGCAGCCATGCTGGTTCAAGAAGTAATCACAGCTACCTCAGCCGAGCCATCACCACCCATCTCATCTACAATTTTGGAATCAATCCTGTCTCCCCTGAATAGCTTGAAGGATGAGCAGCTGGCCCGGACGCTGCTGGCTGCTGGTTTGTGCCAAGTCATGGGCTTTGAGATGATGTTGCTGGGCGACTCTCCCAGGTGAGATGCTTCCCATCAACCAATCAAACATTGAATGCGCATTTCCTGTCTTTGGAACTTATCAGCGGTGTCAAGGGATAACGGTTGAGAACTCGACGTACACCAGTGGTATAGATGGATGCTTTGTGACATTGCCCAAGTGGTTATATGATTTGGCAACCAGCTTGAACATTCCTCAAGATGCTTGTTGTGCAGCAAAGTAGAACTGCATGGATGGGGGTCTAGCACAAAGGTTGAAACAAAAAAGCAGGGGTTACAGCTTGGCAGGCTCTGTCTCTGATATAGCTAAAGCTGTACATGAGAAACACAGTCATATTTGCATGCTGTATGTCCAATGTAGTTCAACTTGTGTTAGAGACATGTTTGATGCTGACACGATTTAGTAGAAGCGCCTTGACTGCTGGCACTGACTGTATGTCCACCAGGTTTCTGCTGACTGAATGCATGTATCAACAAAGACCATGCCCCGATGCAGGTCAGCTGTTGCCGCTGCAATGCTGCGTGATGCTCAGACCCAGCTCACTATGCAGGATGCAGCTCTCCATCTGCAACAATTCCTGACAAGCGCAGCTGATTCCATCCCAGGCAGCAGCACCGATCTTCACTCGCCCAAGTCCTGTCTTCTTGCTGACACGTTGGAGCACCTCTCCACAGCTGTCAGGGCCTCCACATCATTCCCAGACACCATGTCATCTGACATCTTCCAGACTTCTCAGGGAGCAGCATGCATCCCAGCTCTGGTTCAATTGCTGCAAGCACTCACTGCAGACGGCTCCGAAACCAGCCTGGCTGTCCTTGCGCAATGGTTCAAGACCAGCATAGCATCAGGACCTGATCAGTACCCCAGCGCCGTGCTTTCAGAGCTGCTGCCTGTGGTTGTGCCGGCTCTACGCAGCTCTGAGACTCAGCTGCTCAGGTCAGGCCTCAGCGAGCTAGCTCAGCAGAAGCTTGCTCAGTCTGCCAGACTGCCACCCATTGCTGCTCTTGCTGATCGACCTCAGGACTCAGAACAAAGCACAAGCTGCAGAGAAAACTTGGACGTCATCTGCAGCTGCTTCCCTAGCACAGCTGCAGCTGCATCCCACAGTGGGCAAGCTGCCACAGCTGGGGCAGACCAGGCTGCAGTTCCAGAGGGTGCCACCACAGCTGCAGAGAGGCAAGCACTGCTGGCAGCAGCTGTGAGGCAGATGCAAGGGGAGAGGTCAGTTGCTGTGGCAGCTGCTGCTGCTAGGCGTGCTGCTAAAGGACATGAAACCCACTCATCTTCTTCAGCTGAGGCTTCGGCCACCTCAGCGTGAGTCACTTTCACCTTGCAGGACATATTGCAGCAAATTCACAACTGGTAGCACTGAGTGTGCTGTTGTCATGCTGTATGCATGGCACAGATCTGACTCATGCACTGCTCATGACGTACAGCAATGCCTTCAGCGCATGTTTGCAGGATTGTGTCTGATCAAGCTGACAGCTGCTACAGGTTACTTCCATTATGAGCCTGGCGCATGCTTTGCTACTGACTTGCAAGTGTCAATCTAGTCGACATGCACATCATCGTCCACGAGTGAAGTCCAATTCATGTCTATGCAGGAGTGAAGCAGCTGATGCACGTGTCGCTCGCTTGCTGCTGTGCACAGTTTGTTACTGCTGGCCGGACATACAACCCCATGTAAGCTTCTGCCAACACCCCCAGTTCAGCTCATGCGTTATTGCTTGCCAACAAGTTCGGGCAACATGTGCCGTCGGCTATCCTGAGCTGGGAACGATTAAATGGAATCTGTGTCACTCACTGCCTTCGTGGATTTGCTGCATCTACTACCTGCTGAGAGACGTGGTCTGATTCTACTTGTGATGGTCTCTGGGTCATGCATGTAAGGTCTCCCAGTGTTGATGCAGGACTGGTCAGCCATGCTGAAGCGTGTTGGCTCGTCAGTGTCTCAAGCAACAGTGTTGCTGGACGAGCTGACAGAAGGCATTGCAGCTGCTGCGGTGGAGGGGGCAAGTGTGGTGAGCAGGGGTCGGCAGGGGGGTGATGTTGGGCCCCAAGTGGCTGTTGAGCTTCTGTGGCGGCTGCGTCACCTGGGCCTGTCTGACAAAGCTGAAGGCACTAAGGTGACTAACTCGCCTTTCACGTGGCTGTCTCAAAACTCTGTGTGTCTATTTGCCTCCAGAAGCGCCTTGTCAGGAGTCCATTTCGTTGTTTTTGAAGGTTGTCATCCATATTTTGTTGGTATGCCATCGAGACAGGCAGTAAGTTATTTCCAGTCTGAAAGTCCAGACTGAAATTTCAAGGGTCTCTGTAGGAAAGCCTACAACCTGTACTCCATTGTGGATTTAGAATGGGAATTCTTGACTGCCCATTTTAAAAGCGCAACAGCGTACATGTGCTGTTTGTCCCCAAATCACGAGCGTTTTCATGTGGTGTCATGCAGTCCAACTTGCGTACAGACCACACATCCTGTTGTATTGCTGCGCTGTGTTCAAGATGAGGTAAGAACAGTGCCTTGTCCGTTTTTGAAAAGTGTCTCATTTGTCCTTGGCAGGTTGCAACAGACCAGATGATTCAGCTGTTATCTGATGAAGACACCCTGAGGAGGGTGCGGGGCGCACCCCAAGCATCGCTGCAGACCCTTGCTGCCATGCTGGCCCTCACTTCATCCCAAAAGCCCTCAGCCCTTCAGGAAGCTGCCCCTCAGGAGACTTTGCAAGATGGCACTCGAGACAGCCTCAGGTACGTGTTGCCCATTGCCACATTGAGCATACGCTGAGGCAAAGGCGATGGCTGCTTATGGAATGAAAGCAACTGCCATCTATGCCGTGCAGCGCTGTTACTGAAACTCAAATTGAATGGTTGCTTGATTCAGTATGCACAATTGCATGGCTTGGTTTGCTGCTGACAGTGACCCGATCTTGCACCTATTCAGGAGACCTGTCCCACATGTCACACTGGACTCACGAGACAAGCCATTCCGGCTGCAAAACATCAACAGCTGATGACATCATTGGCACCATGAGTACATCTTCATGGCTTGCATCATCAGAAATTGTTGCTAACCTGCAGGATTTTGTTTGCATGCGGCACAATAGAAGCAATCGCATGTGCAACCAGCCAGTCAGCATCTGCCAGCTGTACCATGTGGCAGGAGTCCAGTCAGCCCTTGTGGGATGCCGTGTCAGCTGTTGCTGTGTCAGCAGCTGCAGACAGCTCCCTGCAGGCAGTCACCTCTTCAGTGCAAGAGGCTGACGCCTGGGGTCAAGAAACAGGTCAGAAGCACATGCTTGACTCCTCTCACAGTGTGCTGATCTTGAAATCAACACCTGTGAGCTCCTATGCAGCAAGCCACTCTGCTCACGTGGCTCCCAGAATGGGGCATGCCTTGCAATGCTTCACCTGTTTCACCTGCTTCACCTTGGGCTGGAAGTTTCAAACAGCATAAAGCTGTTGGTACAGGAATGCCATGAAGCACCAGTAGACCAGAAGGGTGTAGAGACACATGAGGCGCCCCTGTTCTTGTGATGCCTGCTATGCCTGTAAGCTGAACCTGGAGTGTGTCGCCCTGTTCAGGTGTTGATGGTACTGGAGCCCTGTTAGCTCTGTTGTTGAGTCCCAATCCCCACCAGGGGCTGCAGGGGGCAGCCCTGAGCCTCCTCCTGACACCGCCCCTCCTGAATGGTGTTACAGCAGCTTCCACACGAGCGGTAAGCTTTTGCACACCATTCAGCCAGATGTGTTTCTCATCCTAAAATCTCTTCCACATGAGAAATTTGTCTACCAAGAAGAAGCTTTTCCCCAAATGAAGACACACATGGGAGTCTATGTGAATCAACGGTTGTGGTGCTGCTCAGTTTGGCTCTGTTCTAGGACAGACACCAGCGTGAGCGAGCTGGTCTTTTGCCAGCTTGGCAGTCTGAGGACAGCATTTGAGAACAGAAGCTGTGCCCCTGCAGGTTCACTTTTATTTACTGACACAATTTTTTTCATTGTTATCATTATTATTTATCACCTACATTGTCTCAATAGACTGGCTCGCAGATGCTACCTGATGGCGGGACGATCCCAAGCATCTTGGCACATCTAGCTGTAGCCCATCAGAAGCATGAGGTGTGACATGTGCCTGCAGGACGAAGATGCCTCTGAAGCACTGCCATCAAAATCAGATCCTGTGACAGCCCTCATCAAGGCAGGGGTCCGGCCACAGCTGGCCGCCACTATCTGTACCCCCCCTGCAGACCCTCTCCTGGACCCCACTGACCCTCAGGACGCCCAGGACCTGCATCTTTTCCTGCTGGCGTGGGCATTGCTCCTAGCGCATATTCTGGGGATGCCAGCTGGGGATGCTGGCAAGGTTTTCCTGTCCCAGGCTCTGAGAAATGAATATGAGTAAGCTACTGACTGCTCCATGTGAACTTTTAGCTGTATTGCCAGCCAATGTTGAAAGCTTTGCTGCAGCCACAGACTATGTGTGCTTCATTGCAGACTTGTAAGAACGGTTTCAGCAATGTCCTGTTACTTTTCTCCACTGCATTCCTATAAACAAGGGAAAGTCAGCTTGCACAGAAATCTTAGCATAGGTCCTTTGATGTACACATGTGCACATGGCACTATCTTCGCTGAACAGAAAAGACTTCACCTTTCGGCGTCATCCCAATGAGAAGCCAAGTATTATATTGGGCTGCCCAGCCATCTTTGCTGCCAATGTCAAAAACCCTGCTCGTAGGATTATGCCTGATCTGCTGCATTTCCCCTATACAGGACTATGCCTGATCTGCTGCATGTCTCCTGTCTACAGAGTTGTGCCCAATCTGCTGAGGACCGTACTTCCATTGCTCCCCCTAGAGAAGGCAGCAGCAGCAAAGAAGGACAGAAGCGCTGCAGGCTCTCAGGCAAGCCGTGCTGGCTCTGCAGCCAAACAGCAGCCTCAGCAGTGGGACATTACAACCACACTCAGGCAGCTAGGTAAATGCAAAGTCCTGGCCTTCTAACTCAGTTTCACCATCTTCAGCTGCAGATCTGTCTGATTTCTGCCTTGACAGCTTGGCATGCCAGCATGTCAATGTGTTGCTTGTTCTTTACAACGTTGTCACAAGACAAAAAGCACAGCACGCATGTATCATTTCTGCTGCTTGATCTTTCTTTGACATGCAGCATGACACAGACCATGACCAGCGCCTGCAACCTGTCAACATTCTGATGCATGACAGCACAGCAAGTATTGTCCAGTTGGCTGCAGGTGTGTCTGACGATGCTGAGAGTTCAAGCAAGCTGGGTGAGGCGGTCTACATGTTGATGCATGACAGCAATTATTGTCTCATAAAATATTTGGCTGCAGATGTGTCTGATGACGGTGAGAGTTTAGGCAAGCTGGGTGAGCCGGTCTACAATTTTATACATGACAGCACAGTAAGTATTGTCTCATTCGGCTGCAGGTGTGTCTGATGATAGTGAGAGTTTAGGCAAACTAGGTGAGGCAGTGTACAGGGGTGTGCTGCATGCCTTGCCTGCCAGCGCTCGTGCCTGGTTTGGTGACCTCAGGGATCGTGGCCTGTCTGCTGCAGTAGAGGTGATGCCAAACTGTCATGCATTGGGAGCATTCTGTGTGATGAAGTCAAGACGTGTCTTGTGGGATGCATGCTGAAGCCCATGTCTTGTGTGTGCGTAGCAGCCAGGAGGCTGTGTTATTGATGCCGCTTTTTGTTAGGCAAGCTTCAGGGTTGTGCCTGTCTACTTGACATAATGCATGCTGTTTGTTGTCCATCATAAGTAGGATTCCTTCAATGCAGCTTACCATGAAACCTGTGTTTAGTGATGTGAGATGTAATCTGAGATGCATGAAACCCCAAGAGTGTGATCTGAGATGTATGAAAACCTCAGAGTGACAGGCTTGTCTGCACAACGATTTCTGCACAATGCAGGCTTTCACAGCAGAGCAGGAGAGCCCTTTGCTGCTGCAGCATGAGTTCCACCTGGTGCAGACAGCACCTGCTGCGCCTGACATGGACAACTTCAGCCTGAAGGCCAACAGCATCACCCGAGAGGTTGTTGCTGTGATGGAGATTGAGGATGGTGCCGTGCTGGAAATGGTCATCAAGCTGCCCACCAGCAGCCCTCTGAGAAGGGCTGAAGTTGCCTGCAGAAGAAGGGTGAGCCCTTTAGCTTTGACAATTGCAGCTTCTCTTGAGCTGCAGGTAGTCAACAGTTCATTGCGTGCTGTATGAGACATGTGACATGCCATTGTCAATATAAGCCCATCCCCAAATCACACATGGTGATGCCCTGCCCAAAACATCAGCATCCAGACAAGTCATTTGCTGCTCAATCAGTATTGATCATAGAGTGACATTGGTGACTACCACTGCTGTATTGCAGATGCAGCATGGACATGATGTGATCATTGAGTGACATTCTTGACCTGCGAGTGTGTGTGCATGGAAGCAATTGTACATCAGCAGCAATGATGGCATGTCATGCTTGCAGGTTGGTGTGACAGAAGGCAAGCTGCGCAAGTGGCTGTTGTCAGTTACTGCCTTTCTGGCAAATCAGAATGGCAGTATTGCTGAAGCCATTGCTCTGTGGCAACGTAATGTCCAGAAGGAGTTTGAGGGTGTTGAAGAATGCCTCATCTGCTACAGTATTGTCTCAGCAAGTGATGGCAAGCTACCAAAGATGCATTGCCGCACGTGCAGCAAGCGATTTCATGGGTCGTGTCTTTACAAGTGGTTCCAGTCTAGCGGCAAATCAAACTGCCCACATTGCCAATCTCCTTGGTAGTTCATTGGTGACTTTGTTTAACATCTGTAAGCAACGCATGCGGCAAGCTGTGGGGTGGGTCCGAGAATGGCATATCACAACAATTGGCAGTAAGTCTTGGACAGTCCAAGCCATGAATCTTATCCATACAGAAGTGCTCTAGCATCAACACCACGATCAGCTGCTGCAGCAGATCATTGGCTTGCTGCTGACCGTGCAGCCGGGACAGTGCTACGTTCTGGTCTGGGGCAGTCTCTCCCCCCGCCGCAGCCGGACACACCATTCATTTGAGCCACGTACTCAAGTTGAACACCGTGTGCAGCTCATTCCGGCTGGCAGGTTAACACCGGTGGTGCCACAAGCATGGCCGGCACCCTGAGTTCAACAGACTCTGAGACTGCTTTCGACAATGTCTCTGTCCCAGAGGAGTTCAGCCCACGAGCCGATTACATGGGTGGCCTGCCGACTGCTTTTGCAGACATGTCAGACACCATCCTTTTGGTAGATGGTGCCAAGCTTCCTGTGCACAGAGCGATTTTGGCTGCAAACTCCGAGGTGTTTGCTGAGCTCTTGATGACAGCATCAACACAACAGTCGCCTTCAGTGCTAGAGGTCCCTTTACCTGGAGACAAGATGACTGATGTCTGCACTGCTTTGACATATCTATATAAAGGATGTATAGTGTGCACAAGCAGCTCTCCTGAAATCACGTCCCCTGATGATGCAAAGGCTTGTGTCTTGTTTGCTCAAAAGTATGGAATCAAGGGTTTGTTGGATGCCGGTGAGAGTTACCTGGTGAAAGTTGCTCGACGCCACATGTCACGTGATGGTCCGTTGGACCTAGTAGGAAGTTTGTTCACAAACTTCGAAGCACTTTCAGTTTGGACAGAGTTGGCAGACACTTGCAACCTGGCCACACTTCTGGCTTACCTTGAGCTTTTAATGATTAGGGACGCAGACATGGACCTCTGGTTTAATCTTGCCACGACATCTAGCAAGATCAACCGTGGCTCTTTGTTCAGGATGTTGCGTGCATCACAGCTGTTCATTCACAGACAAAAGGGGGTCCAAGCCAAGTGCAAGGACAGCCAAAGGATGTGTATTGGGGCTAACCCAAGGACTGTCACACAGAGCTTATCTGCTCTTGCTCCAGATCATCATGTCAACATTGCAACTCTGATGGAGTGGAAGAGGGAGATGCCGTGAAGAGAGACAGCCAAAGTCCATCCACTCTCTGTGATTCAATTGATTCACGCACTTTTATTAGCACTGGGAGTTTCAAAGGCTTGGACTAAGGCTTTGTAGGGCAGCAGTACGGTACCTATATATGCACCGACACGCTAGCATGACCTTTCTTCTTACCTTTGCCCCAGTACACTTGTCTTGAAACTTGTCAAAGGATGTCTGTTGGGGTTAACCGTTTGAAAAAGTTTGTTGCTTGGCTAATGTTTTATGCTGTGGACCCTTTTCTTGCAGCTTTTCCTCGTATCTTGCAAGAACAAGAACAATTGTATCACAATGTCCAACATCGTTGCACTCAGAAGCTCTGTGTTGCTGAGCCGAAATAAAAGGCATATCACTAGCATGTCAAGATGCGAAGTCACTGATGGCAGACTATTACTGTTGAACTCTGACTTGCATGTGCATGTGTGTTTCCAGCCATAGGCTGCTGCCCTTTCTTGTACAACACACTGTGATCTCAGTCCAAATCGTGTGCTCATGATAGCATCACATTTCGTGATGTCGTATGGCATGGTAGCCCAGGCGGGCGTCGCAATACTACAGCTCTGACAGACAAGCTTGAGATGCAGTTAAAGATGCAGTTAAAGATGCAGTTAAAGAACTTTCTGCATGACAACTAGGCAGCACAGTGGCTGACAAAGGGCTGCATCCCATCAAAATTTCTGCAACAGCTGATTGTGTTGCTGCCTCTCACTTACAATGCAAGATTGGACAGTATTGTCAGTTTCTCTCTACAAATAGCAATCATTAATACCTCAGCCTCCTGCTTTTGCCTGGAAAGGCGGCGGAGGTGCAGGCGCATTTGCAAGCTGTTTCAAACTCACAGAAGCTGTCTGATAGCCAATGAGCAACAAAGCAACCAAAGTACTCAACACAAAGCAGACATAAAGTGCAGATATAGAGCTAAGAACTGCTTTGACAATGACATTGTGTTCTCTGCGTCACAACAGCGCAACTCGCATATTGTGGGTTTGGCAGCAATGTCTCATCAAAGCGATCAGCATCAGCATTGGCTGGCGCAATGCCTTGTACATCATACCCAGCTTGCTGACAGAAACTTTCTGCATTGTCTGCTAACTCCTGAGCTGTTGAGCACACAGCTGATCATGATGCCGAGGACACAATCCACAATCAGTGAACATCACTGCAGAGCAAAGTAAGTTTGCTTGGCCACAAGTGACTGCCAGAATAACCAGCTGGTTGCATGATGACAATGACAGAGCAGTCAGCAAGCAAAACTAATCACTTATAAGGAGGGGTGGAAGCGGCAGTATTTGGCTGCATGGGGTCAGGGCCTATCTGTAGACCTGAGGACTGAGTGCCCAGAGAGCTGCCTGCACAATGCACACATCACTGCAGATCATATGATCTGGAGCACACAAAATTAGCTCAGCCACAAGTGATTGTAAGAATTGAGAGAATATTCACGCAAAATGCCATAGCTTGGGACTACTTGTTTGAATGCTACAGCCTGATGCATCACACTGCAACCCTGTGACAACATACACATGTAGTCATTTCAGCAACAAACATGTTCCCAGGATTGAAACTTGACGGCTCTGATGCCTCTCCCCAAGAATTGACCCCCGGGGGACGCGGGGGACTGGGACCAGGAATTCGAGATTGAACCGGAGATTGAAAGTCGGGCTGTGGCTTGCCAGCTGTGTGTTGGTGATCTCCAGGTCCAAGGCTATCAGTGACACACAATGGCATGCGCGTACCGCTTGTACTCGGTGTGTGCCATGCAAGCCGTCATACAAACTCAGCAGTCAAGTCTGCCACCTCGAACGCACGCGTCGTTGGCCCGCGCGCAGCGCTCCTGGGATGTACACGCAGTCCCAAACACATATCGTAGTCGCAACTTCCACTTCCACACGTACATACTCCATACACAAGTACACATACCGGCTACACGTCGCGGTCAAAATCAAAGTTTGAGCCTCATCTCACCTCGTCTGAGAACGTTGCGATCTGTCTGCACCCAGTCTTCACTTTGACCCTGACACGGCAATCATCTATGCCCATCACAGACCCAACTGCTGATGAGCCAGCTGCAGTGTCACGCCCAGAGTATATGCAGGGTCTCTCTGACGTCTATGTGGCGATGGCAGACACAATCCTGGTTGTGGAAGGTGTTGAACTACCGGTGCACCGCGATTTGCCGGCGGCTAACTCAGATGTCTTTGCAAACCTGCTTGTTTGAGTCTGCACGACCAACCCAGCAATGAAAGGCTGAGGGTCCCGCTTGTTGATGACACTTCGTCGGAGATCTCTACAGTGCTGGGATATTTCTACAGACACTGCAAGTTCAGCACAGGCCTGGGCCCTTTGCAGCTAAAGTCTCCTGATGATGCCAGAGCATTGATCAAGTTTGCCCACAAGTACAACATCGAGGGACTTCTTCCGGGATGTGAAGCCTATTTGGTAGATGAGGTGCAGAAAATGTCTCCGCAGAACGAGTGGGTTCTATTCAAACGAAATGAACTGGTTGTAGCCTGGACCGAACTGGCGGAACAGTGTGGCTTGAAAAGGTTCCTCGCCTACTGTGAGCGGTTCATGATAAAGGATCATGATGAGTCCTTCTGGCATGATCCTGCTGTGAAAGCAGATAGGCTGAGTCATGACTGCTTGTTGAGGGTTTTACGCGGTCAACAAGTGTACAGGCGAAAGGCGAAGGCTTACATTCATGCTCTGCCTGTTGCAAACAAAGGTAGGATAGATTTTGATGTTGGCATAAACAGTTTATTAGAATGGCAACAGGCTTAGAAGACACTTTATCTCGCATGGCTATTTTGCCACTGTATTCCTTGATGGGTTGGATCTCAAAAACACTTTCCCAAAGATATACTAACTTTCAGAGCTTGGCAAAATGCCTGGATCATAGGGATATTGCATCAGATACAGTATGCAGTCAAGCATAGTTGTGTTTGGCTGCGCAATGCATTGAAATGCATCTTGGAGGCTGTCTTTACAGTCATGGAGAGTAGAGTCACCATACTAACCACCATGTTGGTGGGTGTACAGGTATTCCTCAATTGTATAGCACATTCATTGATCACAGCTGGTACCTGAAAGTGTTTTGAAAGCTTCAAGAATGTGGCTGAAGCATGCATGGATCTTGTCATACACTTATTGGCAGTAAGTTACTTGTTTTTTTTTTTTTGAGGGTGCCACCATATGCATATGTTATGCATGCATGTATATTATTCTCATTGTGCAAGCTCTACACAGCAACAGCATGCCTGCGCTAGTGGTGGTTACATCACTGTCAATTTTCGGGCTTTGACTGATATGCTTCCTGACGAGTGACAAAATGCACCCCTTTAATTCAGAACAAAGATATTTTAGGCAGCATCGCCAAGTCTTGGCAAACCACTCAGAATTCATGAACAGGTTGGTGCATTACAAGCACAAGCTTAGTCACTTTGCACCTGATACATGTTCAGGTTGGCACATCTGCCATTTCTGCAAGGCCTTGCAAGGCAGCATAGCCACTGCTGAAGGGCAGCAGTCGCTAGGTTTTCTGCAAAATTATTCATGTTTGTCACCTCTCGTTTATGGTCCAACATCAGACGGTAGCAACATTTATTTAACACAGCCAGCATTACTCCCTCAACCTCCTGCTTTTGCCAGGGAAGCTCTCACTGTGTTGGGACGGCGGATTTGCAGGTGCATTTGCAAAATGTTTCATACTCATAGACGCTATCCGGAAACCAATGAGCAACAAAGCGACTAGACCACTCAACACAAAGCAGACATAAAGTACAGATATAGAGCTACCAGACTTGGTTTGATACTGTGTTCTGTGCGTCCGAACAGCGCAACTTGCGTATTGCGAGTTTGACGGCGATGTCCCATCAAAGCAATCAGCATCAGTAGCAGCTGGCGCAACGCCTTGTACTTCATACCCAGCTTGCTGACAGAAACTTTCCGCATTGTCTGCTAACTCTTGAGCTGTTGAGCACACAGCTGATGCTTGCCGCGTGCCACATGGTACTAGATGCTGTGAGAATGTGCTGTATGAGAAGTAGTCATGTTGACATCTGCTGTACCACTTCTGGCATGTGCTTGCACAAAGTCGCTGCTTTTGCCCTGTTCCAACTTCTGGGTCGCAGATTCTGCAGGCTAACTGCGCTGTCATGGCTTGGCAGCTGCTTGATAAACGCTCAGCGTCATGCGTCTGCAAACTCCGTTCAAGGGCTACCACATGGCTGGCATTGCAACACGAGCATTGCTGATATTGCTCGCAGAAAGGGAAAGTAATTTCTGAGTATGAAGGTGGTGGGAACGGCTTGTCCAGCTTGAGCAGTCCCTGGAGGTACATCCATCACCATTGCCTGATCGGGCCTCGAGGCCTCAATAATCAACACATTGGACGCTTACCTGTGGCTTGCACTGCGGGCTGCTACTGTCAAGAGCCAAACACGTCTGAATCAGCAACAGCACCATCGCAGGTAATAAGATCGTATGTGCTGTTTCTTCTGCCACAGCACGATCAGAAAACGAACAGAATAAAGGGTGACAGCCCGGCATTATAGGTGGGTGACTCTTTTACTGTAGTAGAGGCTTTAGTCACAAGTGATGGTGCGCAAGATCATCTCGAATGCGCGCTGTGAGTTTTTGGCATGCCAACAGCAGGCTGCTCGCCCGTTTCCCCTAATTGTGGTAGATCTGGGAGCTGCTGCAGTAAAGTGGATGTGTGGAACCGCAATAGCTTCAGGTATACCACAGCATGGCATGCACACTGTAGCAAAACCCTACCTATAACCCTAGCACATACATGCTGTGCCTGCTGCCGAGCATACCAGTGCAAACATTGTGCATGCAAGCAACCTCGAGCAGCTTATTTTAAGGCAGAATGGATGTGTCTGAGCCCACACCTCGCGTCAACTTTGAGCTCATGCAGAGGCACCTGCATAAGAAGGTTCTGCTTGTGGGGCAGATCGAAGGCATCGAGAACAACGTAGCTCGCCTGCGGGCTGCCGATGGTGGCACCGTCCAGGTCATGACAAAGCCAGGGGGGGTGTTCAACACTCAGTTTGTGCAGTTTGAAGGCATTGTCGAGTCTCCCACTCAACTGCATGAGCTGGATCACAGCAGTTTTGGCGACAGTCTGGGTAAGCTCAAAAAGCTGGCGAATCATGTTTGATGAAAACTAAGGTTTGCGGCTGAATCCTTTCAGTCTATGTCACCTGCAGACATGGGTGTGTACAACGAGCTTTGCAAAATCGCCAACCAAGACTTTCCCCAGCTCTTTTATTGAGAGAGCTTGCACTAGGGGAGCTTGCAGTTCCCAGCGAATGACTCAGCACTAGGAGAGCTTGCAGTTCCCAACGAATGAATCGGCACTAGAGGAGCTTGCAGTTCCCAACGAATGACTCAGGAACTTTAGTCTTGAGCATTTCAGTGGTCACACAAAGGAGAAAGCGACCATTGTGTAGCCCAGCCAATGAGCTTTGTAAGCCAAGCAGGCACATTCAATTGGCAACCAAGGAGTGTTGTTTGCTCAGTGTATACTAGCATTTGCTAAGATCTTTATACTTTGCAAAGGATGCATTTGATCAGGCTTTTGTAGACACTGCTTTTGAATCAGCATTTGTTGCATCAGGCTTGGTTGGCTTTGTCAGGTTGTCTACATCTTTCAATTTGTCTGGCTGGACAGTCGCCTGACCAACATACCCCTCTTTGTACCCTTCTACAAACTCTTGTATGGCATCTCTGTAGCTTCTAGCTCTGGTCTCATATATGTGATGCAGAAGTGGCCTGAGCCCTTGACCCTTTTGCATTGCAGCATTTGCAGTATGGGCTGCAGCATGACATACAGAGACGCTATCAGCACACAGCATATTGTTTGTCAGCAACAAGGGTTTAAGCTGCTGTGCATAGTCTGAGCCTTCAAGGAAGATGATGAGGTGCATGACAGACAAAACATACACAAACAGCAACTTAATAGTCAAGACATGTGCAACAGCATTGGTCGAGTGTGATGATGAGCCTCAGAAAGGGTGGTCTGCTATTTGTTGGCAACAGAAGAATCTCAATTTTGCACGCGTTCCTCACAACAAAGATAAATGGCAGAAGTGCAAAATGTTGCAATGCTTCATGCAGACATGCATGGCTCACATAGCTCATCCTTGAGGGAAGTTTCACTTGCAGCTTTGGTCATGCGTCTCAGCTCTTCTTCATCTTCAGCACTGGCACGCCATGAATCAACATATCGCCTGTTGGCCCCTTGAATGGCCTGTACTAGTACAAGACCAAAGGTGGATTTCATATGAAAACATCTGCCATGCAGATGGCTGTTGTTCAACGCGTTTGCTCAGCAGCTGATGGACTTTGACTGTAAGAGTAGATAGAGTACAACCAGCAGGTCAAACCTTCAAGATTTCGCCCCAAGTAAGCTTGCGAGGAGGAACATAGTCTGGAGGATTCTGCAGAGAGGTAGGATTGACTATCTCCCGGAAATCATATTTGATGTAGGTCTTGACTCGGTGCCACAGTTTACTCATGAGTCATACGTGCGCAAGGGCACAAAGACATCTCAGCCGGGCCGGCATTTGTCTGGCAGCAACCCGTGAAGAACAAGGTCGTTATGTGACTGTGGTGATCACAGCTCTATTGCTGCTTTCGCGGCACTTCGCGCGAGGTCATTCAGTGCAGCTCTCTGTCTATTCAAGCAATGTCATCAGGGACGAAGCTGGTGCTGTACATGCGCTCATAGCAAGTTGCTGCTAGGGAGCTGGCAGCAAGAGACGTTTCGGCTTCCACAGCACATGGGATGCCAGGCTGGATGTCAGAGAATGTTGTAGAGCTGCAGCCGTATGCTGATATGTTGGACAGCCCGAAGGACATGTTCTCACACACGCACAAAGACACACATGTCGTTGCTCTTGGTCGCTCCTTGAGCTTGTACAGCAGGAACAGCAAGTGCAGAAAAGAAAAGAAAAGAAAAAGACTGCCGGCAGGCGCCTTTCGGCGTCAATTTAATGAGAAGCCAAGTATTATACCGGGCTGCCCATCACAGCAAGTGCACTCCTAGTTGACAGAAGTTCGCATTTGAGTCAGCATCTTCATTGACTTCACAACAAGTCAGCTCCAGCCACAGGTTTCAGACATTTGGCAATGTGTACAGCCCAAAGATGTGATTTGTTTCCAAAGGGCATCTGACAAGTAAAACAGCTACCACCGCACCTTTTACCACACACAGCGTCAAAAACAGACAGGTGGCCTCCTTTAGAGCCACCATAGGCAACACTCCTGGCCTCTCGAAACTAAAAATATCACCCAGCAGACATGACTGGCAATTGAAAAATTCAATGCATCTGTTCAAACCAATTCATTCATGACTCAGTATACTCAGATGGACAGCAAGACAGGGGCGGAGCAGCCTGCAATGCTTATACACGCAGATTCATCTTGTGCTTGACTCAACATGATGCACTAGGCCTGCTCCCAAAGCCTTGATGTCCATCAACACAGCAGAGACAGACAGAGTGCAACCTTGAACATGTGGGGCAGATCTATGTTCCTCAGCCTCTGCACGTTCCAGCATGTGTGCTTTCTTGACATCAAAGGGGGCTGCTTCCTGTGCTTTGGCGCTCCATTTGATCCCAATCACATGCCCACCAATGCCGTCCACACAAAAGCTTGCATACCCTTGAAACCGCTCCTGTAGTTGGTGCAGGAAAAGGCTGACCGGATCAAAGCCAATCAGCAGCTCCTTCCGAAGCTTCCCAGGACCCTTCTTCTGCACCAGATCTGTGACAAGCAGCAACAGGGTTCAGCAGTGTATATGTCATGGCAACACCGGTTGCCAGAGACGTGTTTACGCTGTGGATTGTGATGAGAAAGCCAGATCGGAGTGCATCAATGACACAATCATGCAGCATCCCAGACCAAACTCCACCATCTACAGGAACACTTGCAAGGGTATGCAACCTTTTTGTATGGACGGCATTGGTGGGCATGTGATTGGAATCAAATGGAGCGCCTACTGAGGGCAGACAGTCAAAACCGGTGATGTACATGTATTAGCCTCAAGAGTTGGCTCCTTGTAAGCTGGCTCCTTGTAAGCCAGTATGATTCTTGGACGTCGCTGATGTTATCAACAAACTTGCCTCGGGGTATGGAATGCAACCTCGCCCGGGCCTTCTTGCTGCTCAGCAGCCCATCATCTTCTTCATCTCCTGTGCTGGCCGAGGCAACAGAGCCCAGAATAGCCCTATCAGGATGGGGCAGGGCTTCCTCACGCAGGGCAATGAGTGCATCAAAGTCACTGAGAGGGGTTCTGAAGACTGTGCTTGGAGGCACAGCTACCTCAGGACTCTCCAGTTGCTCCTGTGAGCAGCAAAGACCAAAGCTGACACCTGATAAGACAAAATTTAAAATGCTTGGTCTGGCCCAATCACAGCTTCAGAAGCGAGTGAGCACTACAGGCTCAGCGTATTGCAATATGTAAGGAAGTGCCAATGACATGGTCACTATTTGGACAAGAGGTTAGAAGCAGGTTGGATGTTTGTCCAGACCACATGGTAATACCTGGATCAGCTACATAAGCAGCACAGATTACAGGAGCTCCAGCTGAACCGCAACATACCGAAGCATCTTTGTCCCCAGACAGCTTGCACAGCACTGCACTAAGGCTCGCAATCTGAGCGACGCTGATTCTGAGACTGGTTGCGTGTCATCGCCAACCAGACTGCTGAATGCACAGTCATGCGAGCTGCCACATGATGTGGCAAGATGTGCGCAGCAACTTGTGGGCAGCATGCTCCTTGATCACAAGCTATGTATTGGTGCTTAGCAGCAACTGGACTGTGCTCAGGTACATTCAGAAGAGTAGCAACCCAGAACAATAGCCAACTTGAGCTGTATGAGCTAGAACTCACAGCCTGCAAACTTGATGAAACTTGGTACATGCAGCATACTCGGAGGACTTGCAGGCTTCTCCCCGCCAGCTTGACCAGCCTCTGCCGCATCCCAGCGCTCATGCTGCCCTGACCCCAAGCTGACCCATCAAGATCAGTTGGGGTACAGATGGTGAAGCCTCTGAGCTGTCCCTGGGCCTTGGCAGCATCAAAGCGGCGGTCAATGTCCTTGTGCTGTGCTGGTGTCAGCTCTGCTTCAGGGTCCACCATGAGAGGCCGATCTTTCCAGGGATGCTGGCTAAGCAGTTGCAGGAATCGTACAAAGCCAGCCAAGGGGGAACCTGCACCACATGACGGCAACATCAGTGGCAGCTTCTCAAGATTGGAGGCTTACTAAGGCCCTGCCAAAACCCTGTCTGCAGTGAGCAGTGAGCTGTGGTTTACTCTGTTCCTTCAGTAGTTGCACTTGTCGGCTCTGACAAGTTTTGTGGGTGTGACAAGAGGCTGCAGGCTGCTTGATGTCTCTGACTCAGGGCATATGTACCCCAATGTCCTGAGCCACAGAGTCAGAGCTCGGGCTGCAAACTCACCAGGCTCACTGTCTAGCAAGGTGGATAGGACCTAACGAGCAGCTGTCCTTGTGGTGTCTGGGTAACTTGAAATGAAGACTCTGCATAAGTGCAGCATTTGTCCCCCTTGGCAGCATCGCACAGACAGGCAGCCGTTGCATCACACAATCGCACACATACTCACATGATAATACAAAAAGTGCTGCCTGATCATGGACAAGCCTTGAGACTACAGTGCAAAACACTCAACCCACAACTGTTGTCTCTGGTGCATCTGAGTCAGTGCAGATATTCACCAGGTGGAGGCACGGCAGCAGAAGCTGGCAGGAAGGCAGCAGTCATGATCAGCTCAATGGCTTCAACAGGCAAGTGAATGCCAGCCATCATGTGTGCAGCCACCCATCTCACTGCCAGCCTGGCAGCCATGCTGAAGGCTGCATTCTGCCCGGTAAGGCCTGACACTAACCCGTGGTGCTGTGCACGCTGACTCAGCACCTTGCTGACGGAAGGCTGACTGGACTCCTTGTCAGCTTTGGCTGCCATGACCTCATCCCTGCAAATCGGCATCTCAGTTCTTCTGGTTCAAGCATTTCCCTGGCATGTTGATGGGCATACAATGTCGCTTCTTGCATTGTTCCTGGGAACAGCAAGATGCTATTTAGTGTACAATAATGTATTAATGACATGATCTGACCGGGTCTGCAAAGAAAACATGGGCAGACAGATGATTATTTTTCTCTGGCAAAATAGGCTTCTGTGCCACCTGTGCTAGGCTATATACACTGATCATGCAGCAGACTGCTGCTGCAGGTAAAGCTGACCTGTTACTGAAGAGGAACAGGCGAATGGCAAAGCCATCTGTCAGGACATCCACATAGTCCTCAGAGGCCTCTGCATCTAGCCCAAAGCTGGTTTCCAGAGCCTGTGCTAGCTGCACACCCAAGGCAGCTTTCATCTTCCTGAAAGCCTCACGATCATCTGCCCATTTGCCTGCAACGCACCATCTACATCATGCACAGTCTTGCAAATGCTTGTCATCATGTTGTGTATGCAGTCCTATGCTAGATTTCAATGCTATCTAGCTGCAATCCCAGATGACATTCATCGAGTGTAGTGCCTCAGCATCTGCATGACACACACTTTCGTGCTTGCAGACAGCTGTCAACATTGCTGCCCAGGTAGGAGTCAACATGTTACGCATGCTGTCCTAGCAACATTCCAGTGCCAGGGCTACATGCACTTGAGTGACAGCATTTGCCCTTCTGAAAGCCTCTGAGTCATCCACCCATGCAACTAATGCACAACTAATGTACCAATGCACTGTGAATGTACTGCATGGGACAAATGTGCAACACATGCCCAAAAGCTGTCAAGACCAAATGAAGACAACAGAGACAGACACAAGCACAGGTCGTTCATGTGTCATGGCTGCATCTTGGGTTGCTAATACTGACAAGCTTAAGCGCTGACTCTGGCCTGCAAGTATGACAAGGCAAACTCCCTTGGAAACCCATGCATGTTCTGTTCACTATCACACAGCACAGCATGCATGCAGTGTCATTGAACGTGAAGAGCAAGGGATATCCCTGATCACAAAGCTGAAATGCAAGTTCTACATGAGTCACCATAAGTTTGGTTTTTTTCTTGGGGGCTTTAGCTGAGGCTAACCTGATCCTTCGAGCTGCAGCAGCAGCTCAGTGGGTTCCAGGCATCTGGGGATGCGGCCAGTCCCAGCAGCAGCCCCCCCGCCTGCCAGGGCATGCGGCAGGGGATAGAAGGGGGCTGTATGGCGGGAAGTTGAGGACAAGGGCTGAGTGCTGACAACCTTGAGCGTGAGATTGGTAAGACCGCGTATCTGCTTGCTCAGTCTATCAACAGCTGCATCCAGTTGCCTGAAGACAAAGGAGCATCAGCTCTAAAACTGCAAGCGCTGAAATGTGAAATAGACTATGTGGAGGATGCATGTATGGGGCTTGGTGCCAACTATGTGTGGACAGAATGAGATGAAGATTTCTGTGGGGGGTTTGTGCATGCAGTTTGATGCTAAGTATGTGGTCTGCATTGAGCATCTCAGCATGTCTTTGAGCAATTTCTACTGATAACTCCTTGATAGCGTTTTCAGTGAGCAAAGTCTATGTACAAGTTGCAAGCGACAATGGCAGGCGCTTGTGCAGAATGCCATGATGATCCATGTGTAGCAGGGCAAGGATTCTTGCATATGGTGTGTTGCTTGGCCTGTGCATTACAGCAGACAGAGTAGCGTTTGACTATCAAGTACAATGGTAGCTTTGCCTACAGACAATTTGGATTTTGCAAAAACAGGTTTTGAGCCTAGCTGTTGCACACAAAACACAACTTCACACCTACAGTGGATGCTTTCAGTCACTAATTGACCTGATGCTTCACAGCACTGACCATAAGCAGGTGCACAAAACGAGTTCTGGTTCATTCCAAGATTCCCTGACTTGCTTGAAGGTGTATGTGAGGTCTGAAATGCTTGATTTGTGATTAGTTGGGGAAAGGGGGTTGCATTCACCTGCTGGCTTCTATCTGTGCATTAGCCTCTGCATGCTTGCTCTGCAGCACAGAGTCCAGGCAGTCTGCATGCCTGCTTACTGTACTGCCTGCTGGCAGATGCCTCCCCAATGCATATGTGACGACCCTGCAAGTTAACACACATACAATGCTCAGACTACGTTGATCACAGCCTTCCCAAGTAGTTGGCAACCCTCAGTTTTGCATTGGCGCATAAAACGACTGTGTTACACGGTCTGCTGATCACCGTCAGATTTTCAATAGCTGCGGAGCGGCTCGAACATAGCGCCACGACGCAATCATAAGTTGCTGGAACGTCTGTCAAGACAGCGTTGGAACAAGCACAGATTTGAGACATCACTTGTCCGTCGAACAGCTTCACAGTCTTTCCATGTGCGATCTTCGACCAGATCTGCAATATGTTGCGGGACGAAAGCCTGTGGTGCCGCATAATCAGTGGCGTTGACCGTTCTGAGCTTTGACCCATAATCGCAATGTGAATCCAATGTCCATGTATAAGAATCCGTCAGGCCAGGGGCTATAGTACCGGTCTGGGTGAGGGGTACACCCAGGACAGCATAGACGTATGCTGTGAGGGAAAGACTGGGCGGGCTTGCCAGTGCAAAGAATTGACGAACAGGCCAAATGTGCCATGGAAGCAAATGCGACATAAGGGAACGTATTCAGGCCAAGCGGGATTGTTGGCCTCTGATTCATAATGACTGAACCCTCAGAGATACGCTCAAGGGTGGCTCCTTGATTGGCTGAGGTGGCTCAGCCAGACATGGATTCAGAAAAGGGGAATAAACTGGGCACATTGCCAGTTAACCCATAAATGATGACAGATCTCGGATACAGGTGATGGCTGGGGAGAGGCTTGCTCCCCAGAGATACTTCACCAGTACCAGAGACCTCCGGATATGGGCAATTTTTTGGCTAATCATGAGGTATTTCTTGTGCATTAGACTTGCAACAACCTAAGGGTTTTTGATAGCAAATTGTAAGCAAGCAGTGACCTCTTATGTCAATACAAGCTGTGCTATGCTATGTGTCACGCTCTACAAGGCATCCTTTGCTAAAAGATTGGCTGAGCTTTATCACAAGCTTCAGCAAGATGACATGAAACTGCAAGGACAACAACAACATGTCACAGAGCAGTGAGGCGGTGCTGACCTGTCTACCACAGAGTGCCTTTCTGCTGGGCCGCACTCCCACACCACAGCTTCAGCAATGTTGCCATCCTGGAAGCGCCTCAGCTCGGCCTTGTCACCCCAGAACTGTCTGAACTTGGCAGCAGCCTGCGGACACAGTAACAGATAAGAAGATGAAACAGCAGTTGAGAGGGGCAGAAAAATGAATGCGCATCTGACATCCTCGACAAAGTTTCAAAAGAGACTTGACTATGTAGGTCAGCATGCACTAAGTGCATCTCTGTGTTTGATGCATGATGTCATGTCTTTGCTGACAAGGTTTTTTGACTCATGCAACAGGAAGCCTAGAAGTAGTCCAAGCAGAACACGCACTTGCGTGAGAGTATGCAATGACAATTACGCCGGCCCTTATCACTGCCTCAAGCCTGATGAAGGTGTCAGCTCAGCTGCGACATAAGCAACATTGCTGCATTGTGAAGCACATGGCGCAAACCAAGACATGACGCTACGCCATGCCTCCGCAACAGTTCATCAGCAACATTGAGGTGCAGGCAAAGTTGCTCAGCTTCAGGCATGCCTGAATGACTCATGCATTTGGAGCACACATCTGCACATCTTCTGCAGGAGAAATTGCCCATCTCAGCAGCAACCATTTGAACGATCCTCAGGAAATCTAAATCAGGACAAAACACGCAAGCTGACCTGGACATCATCAGCAGAGGGCCCCATGTCCCGAAGCTGCAGGGCTGCAGCGGGGTCAACTTGCACCCCCACCAGGATGGTATCCCCAGGGGGGGTGATACCTGTCTTCTTGGGGGAGGACATGCTGGGCCGGCGGGGATGCACACGCACAAGGGTGGCTCTGGGCCCCAAAGCCTGCAACAGTGCCCATGTGATCATTTGATGGCCAGACATGTTCTCAACATGCCTGTTCTAGCAGCTTTGTGTACCCAACGTTCATCGCAGTAGGATTGGACTTGATCGAAGCACAAAACAGTACTGACAGCGTGTACAGTTCTCGGCACCACCGCTTCATTGCCTGACAGTGAAAGCCCTGCTATGAGTTTGCTGCTATCCCAGGAAAGATAGCAAGCAGCATCTAGTGGTTGTGCAGCGATGTATCACATCAAGCGGTTCAGACCAGGGGCAAAGGACAGCTGCAGCATTTTAAACACGAGTGCAGGACAGCCAGGTCTGCAGCAGCAGCATTGCAGAACTATTCAAAGATAAGACAAGTTCAAGGCTTCTCCTACACAGTACTACCTTACCTGTTTGACAATACCCAATAGTTTCTTCTCTGCTAGGGCCCATCTGGGCACGTCCTGAGTCTGCAACTGTGCAGCCTTGGGCTGAGGAATGCTCACATGGAAGAGGTAATCGTACGTGGTCGAGGGTGACTGGCTGATGAGGAAGAGGGTGTCGAAGGTGTGCTGGCCGGAAGCGGCACGGTCTAACAGAGAGACGCTCCTCTTAGCATAGCCTTGCAACTGCAGTGAAGGTCAAGCTATCATGCGCGCATGTGTGACCGTTGCTGCGGCAAAGATGCAACAGGAGGGTGTAACATAGCTCCTACGTCAACAGCACCATCTGAAGGAGGAGCAAATGGAGGCAGATCAAAAGGAGAAACAAGGCAGAGCACATGTAGAACCAAAAGGCAATGAGCAGCATGAAAGGCAAAGACATGCAGGCAGTAGGCAACTTAGGAGACAGATGGTATGTGGCACAGATTCTGACCACTGCAGTGTGAGTTGCAGCAAGGCTAATTCCTCCCAAATATGAACAAGACAGGTGTCATGTCAAAATGCATTGACAAGGCATTTAAAAAGACATGGCGTGCTGCATACATCATGAAAAACATGAGTTCACACTACTACTCTGTGTATTGCTTGAGGGTGAAAGTGCTCCATTTCACAAGCAGAGCTGTGATACTTGTGTTTCACAACAAAGATTTTCTGGAATGGTTTGATGTATGCAGAGGCATCAACTGTCAGCCTTACCTGTTTCAGAGCGCTCTTGGACACATGTGCCGCCAAGTTGCACCAGCCAGAGCCGTCCACAAACACAACCTCGAAAGCCTTCCTCATGGCCTGCTGTGAAGGGGCAGTTCCAGCCCTGGAGCCCTGTGACTCGCCCCACTGCATGAAAAGGCCCTGGGAGAAGCTTCTGGGGTCTGCCAGACCGTGCAGGATGGCACGCAGCAGCTGCACATGGCTCATGGCATGATTCTGCAGCCGCACAATATATTCAGGTATACACAGAAAACAATGTTGCGTTTTTGGGGTATATACAGAACATGTTGAGACAGTCAGAGAAAATGTCTAAGATAGCCTCTGTTGTGCCCCAGAGACAGACAAGCAGCCTGAAGCAACAGACTTTGACATGCCAGTGTGAGAGTTGCCATGCAAGGCACACTAGATCGGTCACATATGAAGAACTTGATATATGCGGCTTGTGTGATGGTACAATGGTGCTGTAGGTTTGCAATGGTCAGTAGCCAAGCGTTCAACAACGTGTGTTTTCATGTCAGGGTGTGTGTTTGATCGGCACACATAACTCCCCTTCAAAAGCTTAAGCTCATCATACCATGCATAGTCAGACAACCCATGCTGAATGCATATTTTGCCTCTCTATCAAGGGGTATGATGCAGTGTGAATGTGATCATGCCATGCAACAATGACCAAGCAAAATGTGCAAACAAGGATGCAGAGAGCATGTGTCACAGCACGTGTAGCTTCAGCAGAATGCTGGCAGTGTGCAGTGTCAAAGCTGAAGGCATTTGTGAGATACAATGTGGAGGTCAGTAGCCAAGCGTTCAATAACGTGTGTTTTCATGTCAGGGTGTGTGTTTGATCGGCACACGTGATTCCCCTTCAAAAGCTTAAGCTCATCATACCATGCAATCAAGCAACATGTGCAAGTGAGGATGCAAAGAGCATGTGCCATGGCAGGTATAGGCTGGATGTTCTTTCAGAAGTGCAGTGTCAAGTTGCATTGTCAAAGCTGAAAGCAACTGTGAGATGACATATGGAGGTCAGTAGCCAAGCGTTCAACAACGTGTGTTTTCATGTCAGGGTGTGTGTTTGATCGGCACACGTGATTCCCCTTCAAAAGCTAGAGCTCATCATACCATGCAAGGATCACACGACCAAGCAACATGTGCAAGTGAAAACGCAAGGAGCATGTGCCACGGCAGGTCAAGCTGCATCTTCTACTAGACCGCTGTGCAGTGTGCAATACAGAAGCTGAAAGTACTCGTGTGCTAACATGTGGAGGTCAGTAGCCAAGCGTTCAATAACGTGTCTTTTCATGTCAGGGTGTATGTTTGATCGGCACACATTAGTCCCCTTCAAAAGCTAAAGCTCATCATACCACACATAGTCAGAAAACCCATGCTGATTGCGCATTGGCTCTCCATAAATACATTTGATGCAGAGTGAAAGCTAGGACAACGCCTTGTTTGGTCACTAACACGCATCAGGGCATGCATCAATGGTCAGTAGCCAAGCGTTCAATAACGTGTAGTTTCATGTCAGGGTGTGTGTTTGATCGGCACACGTGATTCCCCTTCAAACGTTTGAGCTCATCATACCACTTGTGCAGCACCTTGGCAACTTGACTGCTGGAGAGGACCACATTGCTTTGATACTGATACAATTCATGATCACAGCACCAGCAACATTTTGAGCAGGTTTGACTGCATTATGTTCTGGTCTGGATGGTGTTTACCATAGATGACATTTTGGCAGGTGGCAGGCAGGAAGCATATAGCTTACCAGTCTGCTCTGCTGCACCAGGTGGACCGCAAACATGGACAGCAGAAAGCCATCAAAGCCATCTGCCTGACTAGACAGGCCATGCTTACGCATCCACACCTATACAACAGGCCAACTAAGAACACAGACCCATTTTGCTGCTGCAGATCTGCCTGCTCTTCATGGCTCATCCAGAGTTCCAGGATATGCGGCAGATCAGCTGCACAACTTTCAGCTGAGCATGCACTTGAGCGAAAGACTGCAAAAGGTGAGTGGACAATGGCCAAAATTAGGGGGCAACCTTGGAGGCTTGCTGTGCATGTGCATGTGCACTGCAGTATCAGCTGGCAAGCACAGGCCATCTGGCAGTGACAAGTAGGGATGATGCATGTCAGAGGCTTCTGCAGGGGTGTTGAGCACAGACGGGCGGGCGTCTATACCTTGAGCAGTACAAGTGTCTCACTGAGCTTTGGAATAGCATCTGTTGCGCTCTGCAGGGCCTGCTGGTGCTCATCCACCATCATATCAGCTAAAATGCTTGTGTTGTAATGAGGCGTCGGCAGCCTCACAGCTGCCTTGGGCTCTACTATAACATCCCCTTTTCCCTGAATGACAGCCTGGTCTGAGTCAGCGTCTGCTCTCTTCCTCTTCTTCTGCCCTGTGGCCCCACTGGCAGAAACTGCTGCTGCAGCTGTGGCGGAGCGGGCTGCAGCTGTTGCAGGGCGGAGGTTGCCGCGGTCTGGCGTGAGCTTTGCGAGAGGGAAGGTGTCTTGTGTGATTGTTGGGATGAGCCGGATGCTGAAGGCTGGAGTGTTATCAGCATTCAGCAGAGGCTTCAACAGCAATGCTGGTTTCCTGCAACTTCAAACAGTAACATCAAATAGTAACATAAAACGACAAAACCAAACAGTAACATTCACAACGGCCTGCATGGGTGACACCATGTGCGTACCCAGCATGAGGGGCAACAAGGTCTTGCTGGGGATACACACAGCCATACCAGAAATCTGTGCGTGATTCTCAAGTTTTAGTTTGTTTCATGATGTCACACATACAGAATATCATAGATGTAGGACATTGCACAGGGCATTTACATTGATTTGTGCCTGTTACTGTAGCATAACGAAACAAAAGCAATCATCATGCAGTGCACACGCCACAGAGCTCAGGAATAGGTGAGCAGACAGAAGCAACAGCGGCATTGGCCATTCAGACATGCTATGCTTTAGTTTCCTTGGCTATGCAGCTGAGCATTGCAGACAGCAATTCACAAGAGCCGATGCCCCCCTGACCGGGAAGGGCCTTAGCCTCAGCAGGACTTGCTGGCAACCATCGGGTGATGACTTGTACAATAGGCCTATCATGACCAAATAAACAAAATTGCAGACAGCAAGCTGCATACCTTGCATCATTGTTGAGCAGGACCCATTCTTGCTGCTTGAACACTGCATGCTTCTTCAACTGGGCAGCAACGACGGTCAACCAGAGGGCCCTCTTTCCGTGATACTTGCAGTCCAAATGATCCTTCTCATAGAAGCAAGCCTTGGGAATTGCGACTGCTACATCTATGACCAGGTTGGGCTTTGCCAGGCTCTGCTGGGCTGAGCTGCCAGTGATGGTGACCCCTATGGGGGGATGAAAAGGGAAGGGGCCCTGCAGTGTAAGAAAAGACAACAGAATCAGGCGCTTGACTTTCTGCATGAAATCTTGGGCACAGCTGCGGCTGTGCAAGTGACCAGTATGCTATTGGGGTGAAGCTAGAGTTTGGTCACTGGACTGCAAGAATAGGCAGAGCTTCTTCATTAGGAGTGTACTGATAGTATGTGTGAGCACGCATGCATGCAATGATAACATGTGCAAATGGGTAAGTGGCAGCAGAACGAGCATTGTGCGCACCATGCCAGACAGGCCCAACGAACTGAGGTATGCCTCTGCTTGTTCTGGACCAACCTGCATCCAGCATACCAAAAAATACAAAGCTGTTGAGATAGTCAAACACAACATAACTTTGCAAGTAAATGAGCTTGAGACCACTGCAGCGCAAGCAGGTTTGAGTGTCTACATGCTATGGCAGTACTGTGTGTTAGGCACAAGACCAGGTGTGAGATGGCACTGACATGATCTGACCTGCACAGACTTTAGCTGTAGTAGTGCTTGCTTCAGGCGCTCTACAACTTCCTCAAACACGGCAACCTCCTCGGGCAAAGGGCTTGTCTCGGAGAGCAAGGCGTCTACCTGCACAAGGACGTCCAGTCAAGCATGCTGCATTCACAACCGAGCATAGGAAGGTGATGCACATACCTCCAGCTGCAGAAGTGGCGATTCTATGGCGCTGGCGACAGGATGAAGGGGAGTGACGGGCGGGGCTTGAGCAACATCTGCCGTTGCAGGCAAATCAGACGCCGGGTTGTCAGCCATGGTGCTGTTCGAGTTGTCGTAAAGGGGCAGTCAGAACGCTGAATCTAGTTTATGTAGCCCTGCTGCGAGGTGATAGGTGAAACAAGCTTCATCGACTGGTGTTGTAATCCGCCGCAATAAGCACACATGACGCACCCAGAGGTCCACACGCCGAGCCCAGCGCTGCCTCCACAAGACTGTGAGCAATCCTAGCGAACTTTGCACTGCAGCCCCCAGCAGGGCGTTCGGCAGCAGGGCCTGGGTAGTCACGCCCTACACAGTACAAGTGCCCTGCCGACTCACGTTTGGAAGCTCAGTGAGAAGCCTTGTCGACAGATCCCGGACAGATCGTCTTGGCTTCTTCGAGCGAATTCTGGGATCATGGTGTTGTCGTTGAGACTTGCAAAAGAGAGGCAAATTGGGTGCTGAGTGCGTGCGCTGTCTTGTCCATTTCGTCTCGACAGCTACCTCAGAAGATCACACAGACCAAAGTTTCGTCTATGTTATCAAAGAATGTGGTGCCTTTACCCCCAAACGGAGAGCGTCTAGCCGGTGAAAGCGTTGACAACAAGGAGAACTACAGTCTGCAAGTCTCGAATGCTGATGGCTACCTTTGTCGCCTGCAAGCTACTTGCCACTTTCCTGTTGCTCCCGCAACAGTATATGCTATTTTCGTAAACACAGGTAACTTGTATTTTCATTAAGGCTGTACACCATTCTGCTCTGCACACATGCCTGCCCAATAGACTCTAGTCCATATGCTGTGCAGACAACACCGGTGTTTTCCGAGATATTAAAACCAGTGGAAGGAGAGAAGTAATTGAGGAAAAGCCACAAGGGGAGGGTTTTAGGTAACATGCTTATATGACATTGTATGCTGTTATGTACAGCGTCTGGCTTCTTCCCTCAAGGGATAATTGTGCACAAACTATAGCATTTTGCAACACCTGTAATAGTGAACACTTTTGTATGGTCTGACTTATTGCAATATGCAGGTTGCACCTGCATGTCCACACACCAAACTGCTTTACCCAATGTGCAGGCGCGTTGTTGAGGTTGAGCAGGTTGGTGAGTCAAAAATACTTATGTGGCACACCACCTTCTCAACTGAGGTCCGAGTTGTTGAGGATGACTCTGACCCAGCTCGGCTCAAGACAGAGTTTGAGCTTGTCCGATCGGTAGGCGACATGAAACAAAGCATATATCAGCTCGCTTGTCGCAGCTACATCCCAGAAACCACCATGCGAGTGCTGCACCAAATCAAGTCTACAGTCCATTTCTTTTCACGTCCTGACACCCGGCATACTCATAGATGGACAAAGTCCCTGCAGCAAACACCGAGCAGATCATGCCAACTTTTGCAAACAGAAGCTGTGGTGTGTAGGATATACTGACTCGCTTCCATGGAAGCTGGCTGGTGACTCCAGAGACAGATGCCAAGGGACAGGTCATTGGCTGCACTGCTATTCTAGAGCAGGAAGTCTTGCCCAGAGGTAAACTCCACACATGTTTCCCATCCTGTGTAGCCCTAGATGCATCCACCTTGCCAAGCTTTTAAGGCAGTGCTGGGCAAATGAATTGGAGTAGTCTTTTGTTGAATGTGTAAGTTTTGGTTACATGTATATATGTATCGACATTGCATATATATAATATATGTGTGGATCTTGGATCTGGCAGGTACAGTCAGTGGGTGCAAGCATGCCAGCATGAGCACATTGTGCTACAAGACGCTCAAACGACATATGTTAACACTATTAATTATGTTACTATACATTGTTGGAGCTTCTTGCAGCACACTGTGCTCTCATGCTGGCATGCCTGCATCCACCGGCAATATCTGCCAAACCTATGCGCCCCAACAATCGTGACACATGACGTGAACACATCTCATGGTGTCTTCTTGTTGACTGGAAGCATTTGTGCAGGTGTTCCAGCGTTTCTAGCAAACGTGCCTGTTCTGGGATCAGCATTGCGAGGAGTTGTGATCCGGTCTGCACAGCGTATGATTCAGGACATTGAGTCCATTCTTGGGCGTGTGAATAATACAACAGACATTCACGAGGTGTTAAGGTGTGCTGCCAAGAAAGGTCATGCACAAGAAGCTGACAAACAAGCTCAGGCACAGCGAAAAGAACAGCAAAAGCAGGAAGCTGCAGAACAGAAGAAAACAGGTCGCGGAGGCCGCTTTTTGTAGTTTAGCTGCATCTGTGTATATCATCTGCCTATCTATATGGCTTCATGTATGTAGCCCGCATGCACGCTTGCGCTTTTGCCATGCAAATATGAAGCTGCATGCTTGTTGGTGGTCTTTGTGAGTTCGTTGATCTCCTTCTCGGCCCTGTCTGTGATTCTGTCTGGTGTGATGTGTTGTGTTGTGTCTTCAGCGGCAGACTGTATTATTTGAATTTTGGTATGAGCAGATAGACAGGGTGCACATACTATAGTCTTCACGTCCTTGGGCTTCTACAGGCTTAGTTGTGTTAGCGTGAGCCTGTCATGTTTTCACTTGCGAAGTTCATCCTGCTTTTCTGAGCAACAAACATCAGACCTGTGGTCTTTCACGGTTCACTTCATTGGACAGTCAGGCTAGGCCTGGCAGAAAAATTATTTCTATTATAGCATCCCAACATGTCTACATTGATGAATCAATATTGCTTGAGCCCACAATCTTGCTCGCATTTTCAACATCAGCACCTGTTGGGGCAATGGCAGTTTATTAATGCTGCCATTAAGTCTCAAAAAGCAGTGCTATTAAAGCACAGGTTTCGGTGAAGTAGGTGCAACAACCATAGCTTCTGCATTGTTGACCGAGAAAGTCTACATCATTGCTCAGTTGATGCTGAGTAGCTGCAGCAAGGGCTTCTCACCTGGCGCAAAGCCCTGTTCAGGTACATATCTACGTCTGTCAAAGCCTGTCAATACTTGGTAACACACTCTAGCAACTTCAGCTCTCAGAGTCTATCAACGTTCTGAGCTTTGTAAACACATTGAACGGGATGTCACACACCGACCCATGCACGCATAACATCTAAAGGCCGATCTGGACGGTGAACATGGCAAGTGCGCTCAATGCCTTGAATTGGAGTCATCTCACCTTGCCAGGCTTGGGACCACAGGTTCCAATCCTGTTGCACTGTGAAGACAGATGAATTGCTGTTTGCTCTCAATGCTGCACTGCGCCCAAAATGACTTAAATCACTGATGACTTGAAAGTCTGCTAAGCCCAACAGCCAGTTATCAATTGCAGCAGATTGCAACACACCCTCATGAAACAGGGCAACACGCTCATGGCTGCCAGTGAACAGCTTCCCTCCAAGCTTCCCCTTAGCCCAGGCTTTCAACTGAGATGAGTCTGTGACTAAGAGCCACCGCACCAGATGCATGGAAATGTTCAGAGATGTCTCCAGGTCCTGGGCACACTGAAACCAGGGCGTAGCAACGCTGTCCCAGTCGTAGTTGGCTTCCATCCCTGCTTTTATGACCCCATCGCCAAGCCTGCGAGCCATACCAACATCTGTTTGTTGGCGGCACTTACAATTTACCATTCCCAGAGCACTCATCAAGGCCTGCCTTGCACATGTGGGGTCCCAGACAGCATCCCAGAAGTGCATGGGGATCCTGACAGCAACAACACAACCCCAGCAACACAAGAGCCAATGTAGGTGGACATGTGGGTTCACAGTCAGCCAACTGACAACAGCGTGCCAAGTATAACAGCAGCAATGCCAACACAAAGGTGTGCCCTTCAATGTCATGTTGGCAAAAGACAACACACCTGATCTGGATGCCGATCACAGTGTTGACGCTCAGCGTTTCCAGCACATCGCCAGGTAGCTGCTTCTGCAATGCCGGAGTGGCCTGAAAAAGGTAGTTGGACAGGCACCCATATGCATTGTCAGCTGTCAATCCTAGGGCGAGCAGGTAGCTTGCATACTTGGGATGATCAAACAGCCAGTGTAGCAAGCCAGTCCTAGCTGTGATTTGAACAAGCTCCCGATCACCAAAAGCTTCAGCAAAGTCCAGTTCAACTGACTGGTCCCATTTGCTGAATGTGCATGGTGCTTGGAAGTCTCTATCCTCTGAGTCCCATAAGCAGTCAAGCTTGTCCAAGCTGTCTAGATCCTTTGACATGCCAGCCCAGTGTTGCCAGTGGATGTGAGGAGAGCAGAAGTACTCACTGAGTGGCGCCTGCAGCAACAACCATGCGTACTTCTCTGCCCCAGGAATGTCAAGTTCAAAAGCAGTGAACATGAAACATAGATCGTTGGAAGCTTGTTTCATGTTGCACAAGTGAACTAAACTTGGATGTGAGAGAAAAGGAAAGGTGTCAGAGCATGCTATGCGAATTGCAGGCTCTGCACACAAGCTATCACAGCTTTGGGCAGTAACACTGCGCCCATGGCTGCTATATGCTGCTTGATGTATACTGTGATGGCGTAGATGCTCATGGGCACCAGAACTACAGTTGCATTGGTTAATTGGTTGCAGGTATGGCATGGCTAGACGTAGTGCATACCTTGGCGTCGCCCATATGGTATGTCAGAATGAAAGCCCGATCAGTCATGATGGCTAAAGCAAGACCACTCACAGCTGCAACAAGCTGATCTGACATCCCTGTTGATGTGACCACTGTCAGGTATCTTGGAGCGCTGCTTCCTGCAAACAAAGCAAAGACTTTGTGTGCTGTCTGCACTTATACACATACAATGGTGTACTTTGCATCAGTCTCTAGGAGCTGCACCAGCGTCAGGCTAGCCTCATCTGAGTATGCACAGGCCATAGCAAAAATTGACAAGGCAACCAGCAATGTGTGAGGCAGATTTCTGGAGCCACACTCTGACTTGTTTTGGTCTGCTAGGGCAATGTAAAGCCATTGCAAGAGCTAGAGGCATTTGCCTGTCCGGATCTGGGTGTCAGAACATGGCCTATGAAGCCATTGCACATGAACATAGTGAAGGTTGTCAAGCTCATGGGATAGATATAGATCACAATAGATTTCTGCAGCTGCAAATGTGCGTCTGTGAAGTTGCCATACGTTTGCCAAACTTGCCTGCAATGATTTCTGCGTGCAAGGCAGCGTAGTCCTGTTGCCACGGACCACAAGGCTGGTCGTCAAGCAAGGTCGCAGGACAATGCGCTTGTCGAGCCGGGCTCTCAGCTTGATCTCGGAGTCTCGACAGCCTTGACAGAGGCCGATACACGCAGTCTGCCAAGCCTACCGCCGTCCCTGCCAGCACCACCGCCATTAACCAGCTCAGCGTTGATGCTTTCCTTGAATAGACCATTCAGATCAGCGTGGTGCTGTCGCACAATCATGCCTCAAACTTTCGAGGCAAACGTTTGCTGTGTCTTCTGAGCGCATGCGACAATGGCGTTTACTCTTGGACGGGTGGATTCCCACTCGCATGGACGTGCAGTGGCTGACGCAGTAAGGCTACTTCCTTGCAGTGGTTCAGCTGGGTAGCATGACCTGCCTAGAGAGTGTGTGCATTGGACCTGTTCTGTCCCGAAACACATCAGGTTGCCAGAGACCGTTAGTGTCTATTTACAGTCAGAAAATTCCTGGTCGCATCACAATGAAGCTACCGTACGACTGTAAGCTTGCCCGCAGTATGTATAGTAATACCACCTGAGAGGCTGCAACCATGATGCTGAGCTTGATGCCAGAGAGGGGGTGATGAATTGAACTTCATGCTCTATGGGCAATAACAACAGCTATAACTGCAGATCAGTGCATGCTTGAGGATTTTCTTCGAAATCCAACAGTTCAGAGAAAAGGGAATCTACAGTAGTTCTTCACAACTATGTGCAACTTTAAGATTTCTTCCCGTAGTCTTGGGGCCATGAAGTGCTTGTTCCTGACACAGTGCTGGTCGTGTGGAAGTGTTGTTCACTGGGAGTGGTCGTGTGGAAGTGTTGTTCACTGGGACTGAAAGAATTTGAAGATGCTGCTGATGTTGTCAGATATGAGCTCGTGTCCTGCAACCACACAACGTGTCAGCAATATTATCTGTCACTAATCAGTGAAACATGGGACTCATGTCAGCTATCCAAACAAAAGGTCTTGGCAGTTGCACCTGCCGGTACATGTACATGCAGCACTCATGATGCATGCTGCAAGGGAGCTGCTGAAATGAGCTTGCAGATCAACAAAAGAATCTTTGACCACAGCCGGCATTGCAACAGCTGCTGCCTTCTGCAGTAGTGACGCCATGCAGCCAACAACGCAGCACTGAAGAGGTATTGTACGCTTCAGTTGAAATGCTTTTTTGCTACCTGTCGCATGCTACATCTACTGACTGCACGGCAATAATGCTGCAGAAGACAGCAGCTTTTGCAATGCTGCCTGACGCATCACACTGCTCAGGATTTCTACCAACTGCACTGTTGGGTAACAGCATTGCTGCGCTTGCTTTGCATGCAGAGATGCAGACGCAAATATGTCAGTCTCACCTGCCCATGCTAGATTGAGCTCCTCGTGTATTACAGATTCATCAACTTTGAGATTCATTTGCTTGGTGGCCGGCACATGCTGCTTCAGTAGCTCTTGCCAGTGTGCTGATGTCTGCCTGTATAAAGCACACAAGGCTTTTTGATGTACTGACAATTTCAATATAACCAATCTCAGTTCCAGTTGACACTTGTGCTGATGCCATTGGCAGCTGCACTTGTGACCTCAGCCAAATGGTTTGCTTCTAATCTCCTCATTCTAATAGGGCTCAAAAGCCCAGGATGTGCCTTTGCAACAGATGAGCTGCTTGGTAGCTAAAGGTGACGCAAAGTAGATGACAGGGCAGCTGCAGACTGGCAGCCAGCATTGTACATACCACATTGTACACTGTACACTATACATACCACATTGTACATACTACATCGTACACACCAGATACAAGGTCAGTGCCTGCAACATCAATAACTGCATACTCTGTTACAGGGAAGAATCAGCACAGAAGGCATGAACATTATGTAAAAGCAGAGCCTGCATTTGCACAAGCTGCAGACATCTCTGACAAAGGCACAAGACCAAAATTGTGATGTATAAAATAAAGAAGACGCCTTATCTGACCATCGAAGCATTGATTTTATTACCTGGGGTCCTCTAACAGGAAGCCTGAACTGTCCAGCAGGCCAGACTTTTCAAAAGTGGAGTAGATTGCAGCTGACACTGACAGACTGATGTCCTTGGTGCGATTGAAGAAGAAGGAAGGGGTCAGGGGCTGTGGTGGCACTTCCATGTTTATCACATCCACCCCCTGCAGTCACCAAACACACCTTCTATCAGCTCTTGCTGCAATGTTGCAATTGCGGCAACTTTAGACTTGGCAGCAAAGGAATGTTGTTATGTCGGCACTGCCAGCTTTAGGCATGAAGTCTGCCCTTGCATTGCACAAAAACTCTTTGCATGCAAGCACATGCTGGAACCTTCATACTACAGTAACATGCGCCGTTTCTGAACGTCATCATGATGTCTGTTTGCACAATTTGCAGAGTCATGGTGCAGCAACAGAGGCAAGCACTATGACAGACAAATTACAGAAAATTTTACTGCAAACCAAAAAATTGGCTACTACTGCGTTGGCTGCAATTCTTTTCTGTAACATTGAGCCAGCATACCTGTTGAGTGAGCGCTGCTTCCATTTCTATGACCCCATGAGCAGTGTGCTGGTCCCTAGCCATATAGGTGAAAGCAGTCCGGGGGTACCCCCATGTCCTGCCAGATTCATCCCCTGGGCTGGTTTGCAGCAGGGACCCAGGTATAGACATGATCTGGCAGCACACAGCCTGCAGACATGCCCTCAAAGAATGCAACCTGTTTGTTGTGAAAGACTGGCAAGCTGCAGACTGGCATGATGCTCTGCAAGCTGCAAGCCAGACAGAAGCAAGTATGATGAGTCCTTAAGAGCCATTGCACCCAAGAGCTTTTGCCCCTGTATAAGGGAGAAGAATAGCCTCAGCCGCTGGTAAAGTTTTGCTGGCAAGTGTGGAGTTACTCGGCACCAATACGCTTGTTGACACCACATTACGCATGATGTACCTCCACAATGCGTGCAATGCCTTGCAGGAAGAATGGATTAGATGGTTCACAGCAGGGACACCTGGTCTGCATATGACCTGGCAGCACATGGTGTCTGCTGCATCAACTTGGCAGATAACAAGCTGTCCTTGCATGCAAGTCTGCAAAGAGTTGGGAAGAAATTCCAGTGCCCAAATTGCTCCTCTGAACTTGAGGTTGTGAATGCACATAGGCATGCAACTCTGGGCCTGCAGCTACTGACGATTACATGATCGTACCTGAAGAGGCATTTTCAGGGCAAGCAGTAGGACCAGGGCACCTCCAGAAGATGCCCCCAAGGCATACATAGGTAGCTCGGACCAGCCGCGCTGCTTTGTCAATGCTTGCAACGCCCATGTGACCTGTGAAACACTTTCAACTTTGTTTGTTGCACCCTGCTACAGGCAAGGTAATGCTCATCGTTCTTGCAAGGCAGACATTGTGTTGTCTGAATGCAAGTCACAATCTGACCTTGGGAATGTCAGCAGTGTTCTCTAGAGGCCAGCCTGTATCCCAACATCGATTGTGCGTCCTATCTTGGCTGGAGAGGGCTACCACTGCAAAGCCCTCAGCAAGGGCAGCTCTTGTAATGCGCGTCTCTTCAGGAAGGCCTGCCAGCACAACACAAGCCTATTCTCTACTGAGCATCTTATGCACCTTGCATTCTTGCTGTTGGCAACTGTTGATCCTCAGAGTATGTCAGATCTAGGGCTGTGCTCGTCACTTATCCAATACTCATGACTCAAGTCACCACACAGCAGCATGGTTGCATAGACAGGGCAGCATTTGATTGATGCGCCATGTATGATAGAGATGCTGCTCCTGTTTTGTAGGGCAAGGAGGG
>JAABUP010002365.1_pt1 | contig 36627 bp, 46 predicted proteins | sample 5559201 | NCBI WGS metagenome assembly JAABUP01 (sample SAMN10711887, study PRJNA513373) | rock metagenome | isolation source: Antarctica rocks | place: Antarctica
CTCATGCAGATCCTGCAGTGCTGTCTGTCATCCTCGCCTCCAAGTTGCAGAGTCTTGGCAAACAGGTCTCTCAGGGCACGTGGTATGAGACCAGCATTGTCAACATCAGCATCTGCATGGCCACCCTGTCATATTACCTTGACTGCTGTCGGCTGGCAGCAGCAAATCAGACTTGTTTGGGGTACATCATTGCATACATCAGTATCTGTACAGTCAAACTGAGCATGGATGATCTTTGGAAGCATGCTGGTGAGGTGTTGAAGCCGCTGATGGGTATAACAACAGCTGACATTCACAGGTTTTCGAAAAGCATTTGCCAGCGTGACTAGTATTGAATCTGCACAAACATGCCAAATGCACTTGATACAAGCCAAACCCAGATTGAGCAGTTGCATGATGACAACGGTCATGAATGATGAACTGTGATGCAAGGGTGGAAAGAAAATTGGAAGCTCGTCTGACTTTCGTTGAAGCTGCCAAGCATCGTGAAGGTCTTTCCGCTTCCTGTAGCCCCACTGCAACGAGCAAACCCATCTGTTACTCGCTTGAAGGTGCAAGCGAAGATAGCTATGAGCTTGATGCAAATGGAGTGCAATTTCAAGGTCAAGCCACAGAAGTACTGTTGCAAGCTCAAGAGAATGTGCATGCAATTCTTTTTACATATGTAAGGCACTAGCATGCTGTGACAAGAGACTCACTAGGCCAAAATGGACCCATTGTAACCCTCCAAAACACAGTCCACGCAGCCTGTGTCACATGCTCAAGTCTGGGGCAAGCAAAACCCCGTCGACGTCAAAGCAGCTTTGAAGATCGGCAAGTCGATGCCGGCAGCAAGAGTGAGTCAAAGACGACGCCTCATAGATTGCACATCACTCAGGTGACCGACCTTGCGCCGATGCGAACACTTGGTCCTGTGTTGCTTCCTGTCCGAGCACCTCATCAAAGTCAGACTCCAGCACGGTGTGGTCCTTGCTTACTCTGATTCTTTGGTCCTAAATGATGCACACCGTCAGAATGTACAGTCGAAAAGCTCCACCGTTCCAAGGTGGAAGACTCCTGACTGTTTACCTCATACACGGACACTGCCTCAGCAGTGCTTTGGGCAAACTCCCTTGGCAGGAGCGGTCGCACCCGCACAAACGCATGTATATGAGAGACCATAGTGACGCAGCCACAACTCAACTGATCAATCAGATCCCACGCGAGCAATAGGTCACACAAAAGAACCGCCAAATTGTAACGCCTGTAAGGACATCTGTCAGTGAAATAGCTGCTAGCCATGTTGGGTCGCTTTTTCACACGATCTTGCTTGACAATATTGATGGTGCTTTTTCTGCTGGGGATTCTGTCAAGAACTTTTCTGGCTCCATAGCTACTTGCTTGCAGTCCGTTGGGCAGCCCATGCCTCATGATAGGGGTGTTATCCCTGTTTTGGAGGTTGGTGCGATTGTGAAGGGCCTGCGTCAGCATTTGGACGGCACCCATGACTATGCCCTGCATTGTCCTAGGGCAGCTCCTACTGTTGGGGTTGTCGCATGCACATACCATCATTGGTTTCAGCCTTTCAGCCAGCATAGGCGCTATTGCAGCTACCTGTTTCTGGTAGGCACATGCAGCGATTTCTACAGTTTAGACTTGGTTCTCATCAGTTGCCAGTTGTTCTTGGCCGGTTTGCTGGAGGCCAGCATGTTGCCAGGGCCAATAGGCTGTGCACACATTGTGGTGGTGTGGCTGTTGCAGATGAAATGCACATGATTTTTGAGTGTCCGGCTCTCCATGCACTTAGGCAGCACTATGCTCCTTTGTTTTCCACGAACACCGACACCATGCGATCCTTTTGTGCACAACAAGATCACATGCAAGTTTTCAAGATTGTTCTAAGCTGTCTTGATGTCCTCCAAATTTGACATTTGTCTTCTTCTATATATGATCAGACTTGTTGGCTGGCTAAAGCATTGTAATCTCTCTCTCTCTCTTGACGTGATCGTGCTGCCTTGCAGCTGCTCTGGATGCTGTGATGCACATATGAGATTGTCATCAATTCTCTCACTGTTGCAAAGCTGTTCACGGATGAGATCAAGACATCATCAAACAGTCTCAACCAAACTTTTGCTCAGCATGGCAATTCACGCCTGACTGCTCTGCGGAGCACATTGGTTCGACACTTCCATGAAAGCAAATGTGTTTATCTTTGCTCTGCTCCAGGAGTTGAAAACAGGAGATACTCACTAGCCACCAATGATGCGCACAGGTTGTACCACTGCCTGACCTGGAGAGCTTACACACAAACAGGTGCAGTACATGCAACGTACTAATTGCTGCAGGGAGTGCAAGATGTTATGTCAAGATCATGCAAAAATGGCAAAGACACACTAGTCTTGAAGTGCCTTCATAAGGGCACATTGCCTGTTTGGCAGGCAATAAATGAGCTACCTTCATACACATGGGCAACTAGCAATCAACCTCATTTGTTATTAGGCATGCAAGCTAAGAAATTAAAAGCTACACACAAAGCATGACTCTGTGCAAGACCCACACCACACACAGCCTGTACCTGAGAGACTACTCACTCATATGCAACACTCCTCCCTTCCACAACAACCATACCAACTCACTTGCTAAACTGCAATAGCACTCTTGACAACTATGTGACCATTGGAAACCTTGCGGCCGTTTGCCAACTTATGCCCATTTGCAGCTTTATGCCCATTTGCAAGCTTGTCCCCGTTTACAAGTCCCTCAGGGAGCGCAAACTGTGACTCGAAGATCTTGCTGTTGCACGCCGCAATCCACAATTCCAGGTCTTGTGCAGAACCAGCTGCTACATCCAATGCTGTGTGACTGGGCACAAAAAAGATGTCCCCTTTGCTGACCCTCGTCTGCTCCTCCAGCGCAGAAGCCTTCAAAGCTGCTGTGGCTGTCACGTTGCCTCTGCCTCTCATAACCAGCACAACAGTTGGTCCTTGATTGGCGGGAATGATGGTGTCTGCTGACTCAGGGAGGGACACCTTGTACACTTCAAACTCATCGAAGGGGGGGCTGTACACTGTGGTGTACTCCTGAACAAGATCGCCATGAAGCATGACAGGCGGCCCTTGGCTGTAGGTCAGCGACTCACACAAGATTGTGGTGTCCCTCAGCTTGGGTGTCAAGCCTGCTCGGATGACATTGTCTGAAGTTGCCATGCATTCTACCAGCTGTCCTGAAACATATGCATGGGGCTCATTTGCTGGCAGATAGATTGCCTGCCCTGGTTTGAGCAAAATCAGGTTGAGGAAGAAGACTGATAGGACGCCAACGTCATGTGGATACTGTTGATGCAAACGCATGATCAACCTCTCCTTGGCTGTCAGCTTCTGCTGCTGCTGTAATCGATCATCCAGAAGTTCAACTTGCTCAGCGACTGACTTTTGATCTGCTGTCATGAGCGCTGTGAAGGCATCTTTCAAAGCTGCTTGTGCAGTGCCACTGTTGCTGGTGCTGCTGTGAACAGCCTGTGATTGACGTTTGCCAACAACAGCTGCCAACTCTGGTATGGACCGCAAGACCTGTGAGAGCTCTTGAATGCTGACAAAGCCACAGAGAGCTTCAAAATCTGTGATGGCAAGTGCCATTTCAGGCTTGTGATTGCTGTCTTTGTAGATCTGCAGGACACGAGCATTTGTGTCAGCGCACCAACAACTGTTGACATAAACCTCTGCAGGAATGCATCTCGCATGGCAGATGTCAGCATCTTGACAGGCACAGGCAAGGGAAGGGAGCAACATGACATGTGGTACCTCTGGATGCTGTGCATGAAGCTTTGCAGCCAGCTCCTTGTCAGGATGAGATTGGATGGACAGCGCTGTCTCTACAGACAGCACCTGCAGGACCACAAACACACTTATAAGCACAGCGCATTCAGCAGCAGAAACGGCGCTGTCAAGAAGATTGCACAAGAGCAATTGATGGATTGCAATGCATGCAGGCACCTTAAACAGGAATGGCAGTTTCAGTCCAAATCTCTTCAGGACTGTTGGACCAAGTGCCTGGGAGTGCTGCTCCAGCCAGTCCTGCAAGCTAGTGGTGGGATCTACGGCCAGCATGGCTGGACCGCTGGGATGCGTGCCCATCCTGCAAGTGGTGAAATTGATTCTGACTGCTGACCGAAGCGGAGTATGCGTGACGTTGAACAAATTTGAGGCAGCAACGATCACTCACCATAGCTCGGCATATGGCTTTTCGTGGTCAACTGCTGAGCCTGCAGCTGCAGTAAGTGCAGCTACCTGCAGACAGTCTCGGCGAAATTAGCCAATGAGTGATGCTATGCGTTTGACGCAAGCCTTGGCTACTCCTTACCTCACTGTTTGAGCGTGCCAATCGGCCCCAAGCATAGTTCTGGGAAGGGCATTTGAGTCTCAACATCGTTCGCGAGTAGCACTCATTCAATCGGCCAGCAGATGTGAGTACCAATTGCGCGGAGGAAAACAAGCGTTGTTGATGCTGAGGGGACGCTTCCAACGTTGGTTTCCAAATTCGTGCACAGCCTTTGAACAGCTGGCAGCCTGAGTAATAGTAACTATTGCGTGATCTGAAATGCAAACTTCAGCAGCTGTGATGTTGACGATGTGGTCTTTCAGAACACATTTGCGAGTCGAAGGCTATCGTTTGTGTTTTTTCAGCAGCCGTGCTAGCATGCCTGCAAGCGTAACGTTACCTTTGAGTGTAGTTGCGCCATGAAACGGCTTGTTGCCCTCACAAAGTACGCAGTTCTGATCAGCGGTTGTGACACTTGGCCCACAGCATCCCGACAAACGTACACGCTGCTGCACTGCATATAAGCATGCAAAGACATGTTGTAGGACTGTAAGCTCGACTGTTGGAGCTGCCCTGTAAAAAGGCATGTACATTCCGGAGCTCGATGCCCTTATCTTTCTAGCCACGGAATTTTTGGAAGGAATTGCAGACCAGCCTACCCTTGAAACTGGCATCAAAGCACTGCATGAGGCTGCAGGTTACCTAAGCAAGTCGCTGTTATCAAACGATCCTTGGCAACAGTCAAACTAGCCCAACTTGCATACAGGCACCACTTATACGCCCAGCCAGACCCCAAAAAGGAGCAAAGTCTCTGACAGGCTTGCAAGGAGGGGATGCATTGATCTTCTTGAGCAGCTGGGAGTACCGCTGCAGGTCCAGACCAAGCTGTTCCTCTTGCTCACAATTGCTGCACAGCACTTACTGCGTACCTGTTGCTCCAGAACAAATTTCTGTCAAGCATGGCTGCATGCTGCATGCCTCTGCAGATGTTTTCCACAGTGCTGTTCAAACCTGAGAAAGTGCCTTGCAGGATGATATCCTGCCAGTGATTTGGGAAGCGTTGGGCGGTGGTGAAGATGTTGCGGTCATCACATGGGCTTCTTCTTGCGCTTGTGTGCCAGGCAGAGTTTGATGCCAAAGCAGCTTTTACTTTCTGGCTGCTAGACAAGTGAGCCCTACTCCAATTACATGTGCAGTCTGGTGCTTGACATCAACTTCACAGCAGTTTTGACTGGCTGGACAAGGCACAAGCAGCTCCCTGACAATGTTGCATGTCCTTGGGCTGAGAACATACCAGCAAGGAGCTCATCGTAAATGTATGCCAGCATTAAGTTGAGCCCTGAATGCACAACCAGAAGGTGCCAGGGGCACACCACCAAGTACCTTACCTGTCCATGCCCTGCATTTGTCAAGAACGAAAATATCATTTTCATGCGTTTTGTGCTGAGTCTTCTTGGCAGTCCATGCTGATGGCATGCGTTCACAAGCAGCACATGCATGCCTCATGTCGATGCTGTCCTACCGTCACTTTGCACATGCCACAGAAGTCACAGCCCTTTCAAATTCAATAACATGCGCAGGGATGGGGACCACAGGCTGACAAAGGGAGATGTGCTGGGGGCAGTTGGCCCTCTGATGCATACAGCCCAAGCCGGCATTGTCTTCATGGGCAGCACACAGTCTGACCCCAGAAATGTGGCGTCCATATGGGAGGACTTCAGGGACAGCATGAGGGAGCTTGCCACTGACCAGGTGGCAGCTGCCATTGCTACTGGCGCCTTTGATGAAGTGGATGTTGCCCACACTGGCAAGATCCAAGGTGTGCCACCTTCCTCCTGTTGCACCAATGCTTTGTTCAGAAGGAGATCATTGTTCCATTGGACCGTATTGCTGAATCGAATTTGGTACAAAGTACAGCAACACTGATAGGGCAGGTGTGTGCTGCTTGACTAGGGCAGCATCATGATCAACCTGAAGCCCACAAACCACAAGGATGGTAGCTTGCATCCTGCAGCAGTATGTTTCATCCTGACCCAGCTGCCAGGCAGCTGTCGCAGCTGCCTTGCCATGCATTTCCCCTGCATCAGCCGTCAAGACTCATTGGCCAATCAAGCAGATTGTGCAGCACAAAGCACGCGTCTGGCCTCCGGTCTTTTCCGCTCCAGTCTCCAATAGTTTGGTGCAGAGGCACAGTTTCGGGTGATGATAGAGTGTGTGGCAACAGACGTAGCCACCATGATGGTGAATGTAACAGAGATGCAAGGCCAGGTTGAGAGGGTGTCAGGTACCAGACTGGACAGCAGCAACAGTCCTGCAACAGGCGTCAAGACTGCTTTACACAAGCTGGTTACCAAATACGCTGGAGGGGAGGTTGCTGAAAGGCTCCTGGGTGCTCCTGCTAAGCAGCGTAGGTGTGCTTCTTGACCTTGCCTTTTGATCTTGCCTGCTTTGTCCCTTTCAAGCTTATCACCTTGCTTTGTGATCTGATCTGGCATTCTTGTGACTGTACAAGTTTCCTTGTGCAGCCCACTTGGCCTAACAGAGAGCCTGAGACCATGGCCTTGGATCATATATTTTGAAGCTGAGAACAGGGCTGTAGGCCCTATTAGCCCTGTACTGTGCCTATGACCATCATGAGCTTGAAGCCCTTGCTGCAAGTCCAAGCTGTCAAACCTGAACAATAGCAGTAGCTGTATTGCATGGCCGCACTGCAATACCACTCTGTGTGTATCGGCCAAACTGCCATGTTCTTGTTCCCGCTTGCTGTTTGTGGCACAAGAAGGACTAAGAATTTGTGAGTTTAGCAGAGCAATTGGGAGAAGGAACTACTGCTGATGTCCTGAGTGACTGTGCAGGAAGTCTGGTGTGTCAGGCGGCCGCCCTCCCAGGTTTGGTAGCAGCACCACTCCCCAGCAGACCTCTAGATTTAGCCCCCTCAGATCCAGGGCTGGTTCGGTACAGACCCCTGACCGGGCATCAGCCCCTAGCAGCAGGCAAAACTCAGGGCAGTTGCAGAGACCAGGCTCAGGGCTCAGTCCTGCACGCTCACAGCCTCAGTGGCAGAGCAGTTCTATGCTTGGCTCGCAAGGCTCCCAGCCTCAGCAGCACAGCACCTCAGGACTCAGTCCTCGGAGCTCACAGCTTGGAAGCAACTCACTTCTCACTCCTCAGAGCTCGCAGCCTCAGTGGCAGAGCAACTTGGCGTATAGCCCTCACAACTCAATGACGCAGCAGCAAAGCACAGCCTCTTTCTTTCCGCAGAGTACAGTCACTCCACAAGCAAGCGACGTCAGTGGACAACAAGTCAACCCACAAGGTATCAGATTAACTTCCACACCCAGATTTCCTGTCAACTCTGCTTCACCTGGCTCAGCTCCTGAGAGCAGTGTGCAACAGGCTGGGCTTGAGTCCCAGGGCCCATCTGCAATTGTGTTCTCATCTGAGCCCAGGTTGCAAGTACAGCTACCCTCAGAGGCTCAAGCCTCAGGATCAGGTGTCATGCAAGGTGTAGGCCAGGGCATGCTGACACAGCCCCAGGGCTCGTTGCAGCAGCCCTATGCATTAGAAACTTACTCTGGGCAACAGGCTTTGCCACCTCTAGGCTCTGGTCAGGGCCTTTCAGATCAGCATCAGGGCTCTTCCAACCAGCCCTTAGGACAGCAGGCCTCCACAGCCTCTGCACAAGCAGAGTTGACCACCAGCACACCGCAGAGTAGACCCAAGGGCCAGGGGCAACAACCCCGTACAGCTAGCGGCATGCAGCGGCAGGGCTGGTTTCAGGATGATGACTCTGAGGACCCAAATCTGCACAACCCTAGGTACATGTGCCAGTGCTTCAGTCTGGCAGGCTGCAACAACACTTTGCTGTGCAGATCTTGTTAGTCAAGCAACTTATCATGCTGCTTCTTCCATTCCTGGTTGGGCCTGCATGCCACCGCAGCTGCACCTTGGGAGACTTCTGATGAGAGCTGCACTCTCATTGAGCTCTGAGATGAGTCTCAGTCTTAGCTGTCTGCTTTCTCACAGAAGCGCAAGGGCAGGGGTTGCATCACAAGGAGTATGCTGTTTCTACACTGCATATGTTGAATCAATGCAATGATGGCATGGCACGACACTGCATGTCCTGCACAGAAGTTACTGTCAGCTGCACACATGATTGCTGCTTGTACCTTTGCAGAGACCCTGACTTTGAAAGGAGGAACTCAGGGGCTCTGGCTTCCCCTTCCTCCCCTGCTTCGCCTGGGCCCTTTGACCTGGCTCGCATCAGTGGGCAGGTCAATGCTGAGCTGCAGGCTCGAGAAGAGGAGCGGGACCGGCTGAGGCAGGAGCGCATTCGGCGAGCAGACAGGGCTGCTGCTGCTGCTAGCGCTGCAGTCAAGGTTAGCCCTACTGCTTACTTGTACTGTCTTGGGGCCGTTGAAAGGCATCTGCTTGCACCTGAAAGGCATCTGCTTGCACCTGAAAGGCATCTGCTTGTACCTGAAAGGCATCTGCTTGTACCTGAAAGGCATCTGCTTGCACCTGAAAGGCATCTGCTTGTACCTGAAAGGCATCTGCTTGAACCTGAAAGGCATCTGCTTGCACCTGAAAGGCAGCGTGTCAAGACTAGGTTGGGCCCCAGACAAAGTTCAGTGGCATGATGTCCAATTTTGGCCAGCAGCCTCCTCTAGGTTTCAGGCCAGTGCGTCTTGACCATATCAAGATCCTGTAGAAGAGCACCAAGAGGTCCTCCAAGCATGCTCTCACCCAACACCAGTCTCCTTGACCCCACCCCTACCCCCACCCTTGACACCTCCCTAGTTACCTCCTTGACCCAGTGCCAGCTTGACTGTGTAACACAGCATGTAGATTACACAAGGGGGCACAAATCAGGATGATCCCTCTGACAGTATTCAATCATCAAATGCGAAACTTCCATGGCTAGAGTGAGGCCAAGGCAACCACAGAAACAAGACAGAGTCACCTCTTCAGACCAGGCAGTAAGACTGTTGATGTCTGACTCCAGCAAAGAGCAGTCAGAGGCAATAAGACAGTTTGCTTGAGCTACAGCCAGGGTGTGAGTGCAGGCAGATTTCAAGGCCAAGGAGGATGCAGAGAGTGCCAGCAAGATAGATCCCAAGCACGCCCTCATCACCCTGGTGGCCGGCCTCACAGTGCGCTACTACCTCATGGATATCATCAAGGTCATGGTCATCCTGGCCATCCTCCTTGGAGACGCCTCCTTTGTCATTGCCCTCTTCACCAGGCAAGCTCATCTCCCTTTTGCATTTTCCCCATTGAAGCACAGGCTGTGCACTGAGCACGAGGGAGTTTGCACAGTCATTATGTTGCGTATGGTAATGATGTTTAAAACTGTTAAGGTCATGGACATTGCTTGCTGTGCTTATGGGAGTCTGCCAAAGTTGGATTGCTCCTCTTGCGAGGCCCTTTTGTCAGTTGGTTGATGCAGTTTCTGTTGTTGTGTCAGTGCATGCCTGAGTAGTATCTACCGCCTACATGCGACACAACACCTATACTGGCAAGCTGCAGCTGTGGGTGGGCAAAATGGTTTCCAATTGCATACTCTACTCATGACTGTTGGTGCGCTAATTGCCAAAACAGCATATCCTCCAGGGAGATTGTAAGGACAGTATGCACCTGAGCCTAGGGAAAGACGTGCGTTGAATGAGCAAAGAAGCCAGTGAATAGACGAACAAACGAGTGAACAAATGAACTAATATAACAATGCAGCTATTGCCAGCAGTTGTGGTGAAGATGTGATCTGCAGCATCGCAGAGAAACGCGACGAGCTTTGTTTCCACCTATGCCTGGAAGCATTGCTGGGCATGGTACCAATCAGTTTATCAATCAATCAATCAATGAACATTCAAGTCCTATCTTGGAGACTCAGCAGGGCAGTCAATAGACAATCACTGTCAATGCTGAGAAGTTTGAACAAGCCAACTCAATCGACGCTATTTCAGACCACACAAAGGTCTACCAGGTGGTTCTTGACTGTGCCAGTTTACCAAGCAGCAGCCACTCAGCCCATGAGTTTTCTGCTCTTACATGCAGGCAGCATCTGAGTCTGGAGCTGTCGCTGGGCATTGTCTTTTTCACCAACATTGTGCTATCCCTTGCGGCGCTGATCTACATTGTGACTGGCATCAACACAGACATCTTTGTGTGGGCCAAGGACTACCTGGCTGCCCTCAAGGAGGATGACAGTGCTGTCAACACCAAGGTGCCCTCATGCAGTCTCGTGCTGGAGTTGCTATGTGCGCATTTGCTGCACTCCCATCAGCTGCTGGGCTAAGTGTACTGACCCGTATCTTCACTCTTTGCTCTGTCACACCTGGTCAGCATTTCTGTACCAGTGTATTGCTGCTGGTTTTGTCAAAGCATGGCAGTTGTCTGTCTTGCAACTACACCAGTCTTTGCGTGCCTGGATCATGCGAACACACATCAAAGCTCATATGCTAGCCATGCTGGCAGTGCACAGACAACACAGTGGCAGCAACACAAGCTTGTGAGAGGTGCACTTTTTAGGAATTCGCAGACTACTTTGGACAGGTGCTGTGTATCCAGGGATGGCTATGTTAGATGTCAAAACTAGAAGGCAGACCAATTTTTCGACGCAATCATAGGGCTTCTCTGTAAGAAAAAAATGCAGGAAAGCAGCAGACAGGGGAAGAGCTGAGACCAGGCAGTCAAAAAGGCATTCAGAGATGGCATGCATGACAGCATGTTGCGTGTTGACTCCATGTTACAAACCAGCAGTGCGTCTTTGCAGAGCGATGCATGCATCGCAGCATGTGGCACTTTGAGTCCGTGTTACAAACTAGCAGTGTGTGTGTGCAGAAAGACAACACGCTGAGCAAGCTGGCAGCCATGGAGGGGGCTGTGCCCAAGCAGCTGCAGCCCGCCTTCAAGAAGGTCATGCAGAAGCTGCAGCAAGTATTTGCCTAGCACACCTGCACATTGACAATGCATGCGCTGTGTCCTCCAGTAGTATTCATCGATTTTGTTCATTCATTCAGTCACTGGACATGTGTCCTCCCCTAGGGTCAGGTATGTATAGTCCTGAGTAGGTCTCTGCATGAGGTCCTGTTTTGGCAGTCAGTGTACCAACAGTAGTGTTCTGCCAGTATGCTAGCTCCAAAAAACGACAAAGCCTCACAGGGACGCAGCAAGAGCCATACATGCAACTTCTAGCAGATTGTGTTTGAGCTGGACGCCTGACCTTTGAAGAAGATGTGCCTGGGATGCAAATGGGTGGTAGTCCATGTGGTTGTGGGACGCAGCATACACATGCACTCATGAAAGTGATGCAGGTCGTGTAATTGAGCAAGGACCAGGCAACACGATGCGCACCTGATTTACATGCCAGGGGCTGCTTGTAAAGCATTCCTTGAGTATACAGTCGTTGCCATAGCACCCCATCACTAAACTGATACTGGCCAGGGCATGATGCTGATGTTGTGTGTGTTGCCAGCTGCTTCGCAAATATGATATCTGATCCAACAGCTGCTTACTTTTGCTCTGTTCTGCTTAGTCATGCTTGCAGCCAGCATAGACAAGCCTTGGAATACCCCTTGCCTGACAGGTCTCATGGCAAGTTTACTCATACCTGCTGCAGGCTGGGAAGAAATCCAAGGCCAAGGATGAAGATGATGATGACAACAGTGCCGCAGACAGCTTAGAGCGGTCACAAAGGTTGGCCCTGTCAGCCAACATACCTCTTTGTCTCCTGTTTGTGCCTTGAGGGTTGTCACTATTGTGAGGGGGGTCTGTGTTGCGTCCTGAATGCTCCCACCTTATGATTCTGACCGGAGATTTGGAGTTGTCACTATTTTCCTGAGTGTCTGTACTACGTCCTGAATGCTCCCATGTCGTGATTGCAATTGGAGATTGCCAAACAACCTTCATTGTGTAAACCCACAATTCATGTGTTTTTCGATGGAACTTTACTGCAAGGATGTGAACACTGTGAATCTCCCTGCTTGGTTCCTTTCATGACATGTGCTGACTGTGCATGCAGTCATTATGGTGACTGCGATGATGAGAATGGTGGGGGCAGCCAGGGACAGCCCTTCACCCCCAGGGGGCGCCCAGAGGGACCGAATGGCAGGAGCAGGGTGCAGTTTGCAAGGCGGTCCAGCAGGGGGGTAGGGGCCTCCAGAAGGGGGGGCCAGGCATCCAAAAGCAGCAATGATAAGGAGGACCCCAAAGATTACATGAGCAAAGCAAAGCAGCTCTGGAACTATGTCGGCAAGGTGAGGCCAAACCTGACGTTACAAATCTTAAGTCGCCAAACCTGCTATCCTGCAAGTAACAACCCAGAACCCTGGTTTAGATTCATTCAGTCAGTATCCTACAGCACTGTGTCATCATAGCCTCTAAGCTTGCTGAGCATGTAGCAGATGACATGCTACATGCTGTATGTCTGGGTGTCCGTTACACTGCTCAGTATGGCAACTGACTGTGAGCTGCTATGTGCCTGCAGTTCACAGGCCTGGAGACAATGGGGGGGGGGGAGCGTGACGCCCAGGAGCTACCAGACCCCGCCTCAGGGCACAGTCGCTCCTTTGGCCGGCAATGGACCAACAGCAGCACCAGATCTTTCAAGCCAGGGCTTGGCAGATCTAGGTGAGCCTGGGTGCGCTGGAATCACTTTTGGCTGATGCTCTTGTCATTGACGCATGTTTGCGCTGTCGACCATATCTTTGGCATTCACTTGCCCTGTCTCACAGCCAGACTGGACTGCAAGCTGAGGCTTGACGACCATGCAAGGCTGACAAGGTGGAGCTTGCTTTTGTGTGGGTCAGCCTGCCTGGCACAAGCCCAAGCTGTTGAATCTGTACATGGTCGAAGAGCAACTTTTGAAGAGCAACTTTTAGCAATGGTTCCTCCCCCACCCATCTGCATGTGGCTGCGCTGCCGCATGCTACAGCAACTCCTTGCGCATGCGTTGCAAGCAATGGCCATGAGCTGGTCCACATCGGCCCACCAGCATGCTGTTTCATGCTGTGACAAGACAGCCTTGCCTATATGGTTGCAGGCTGGGTCGAGGCTTTACTCCACCAGGAGTGGCTGATGACTACAAATCTGCTGCACTGTTGTCAAGAGCAGAAGAGGGGGACAGCAGTGTAATGCATCCCCAGCGTGTTCATAGTCGTGCCAGGCCTGTGATGAGAGATGCAGACAGTAAAGACTGGGGGCCCACAGACAGGCCTGATGATGCTATACCTGCAAAACAAGCTGGAGGTGCTGTGTCTGAGTATGAAGGTCTTGTATAGTAGCACTACAGTGGTACAGTTGTCAAGTGTCAAAGCCAGCCTGCAACAAGTTGCAAGGCTGGTGTTCCACAAGCACAATCGGCTTTGCATCTCAGCGGTTGAATGCTGCTGTGCAGCTGTGACCCTAAAGATGCTGTAATGTTGATTTGCAGCAACTTTGATGCAGCATTGCTGAAGATGAAGTGCTCTTTTTCTTCAGGAGTCCTGTGTTGACAGCATGCTATGCGGTCTAGAGCTGTCTTCTATACAGCCTCAATAGCAAAATCAGCTCAGTAGCAGCATGTAAGGTCTCGAGGCAAAATTTCCTCAGATGTGCACCAACATTGCACAACTGTTTTTTATACCAGTATGTTTATCAAACTAGTCGTTCTTCAATTAGTATACTAGTGTAAGACTCACTGAGTCTCAGAGTCTGCAGTGCATTTAGCTTGATCGTGCGCACACTTTCAAAGCTTCCTTGCTCGTTTGTCTTGATCCCATGCAATATCAGCTGTTTGGGCTCGAGTTATTGCAAAAGCAAGAAGAATGACATCAGCTGCTGCTGTAGGTTCAAAGGTCAATTGGCAGCAAGATACCAGAGGATATGGCACATGTGTAACATTACCATGCTTTGCTTAGTTTTCAAGGCAAAAGCAGCAAATTGAGCATGAATGCAAATCGGAAACCCTATTTTCATGAGTTCATTATGATGTAGTCAAGAACTGCTACGCTGTTAACACCATCAAGAATATATCATGAGAAGGCATAACCCTGAATGTCAATCCTGACAGTACCCACACCGACACTACCAGTCTCTAGCTAAAATCAGCCTTCAAATGCACAAAGAACAATGTATAAAACACAACAAGGAACAGATGCACAGGCAATGAAATACTCACAAACCATCGCCCATCAAAGCTTAATTAATTATAATGGGTGCAAGCAGGGATTGGGTCAGACATGGCCGGCAAAGGAATTGCTCAGAACCAAACAGCTCTTTGCTGTGAATGTGACTAGACCTCATAGACTGTTTTCATAGGCTACAGCTAAGAAAGGAAAGGTGAAAGTGAAGCGCAAATCAAACCTATTTGAGCCACCAGCTAGTAAAATCTAATGTGCAAGTGCACAGGCAAGCTGAAACAATCTATGTCAATTCATTTGCTGATTTTGTTTGTGTCATTACAGCATCTGCACAAGCCAGCTTGTGACAAAGCAAAGTCATTGCATCTGGCCATGCAAATACGCTGTCAGGACACACTTCGCTCCCGCAGCTTGTAAGCTATTGACACTCTCATTGCATCACACTCCCGTGATGGCGCCAGACCCCGATGCACAAGGTTTGCATGGAACAGTACACCTGTGTTTCTTATTGGCTCAACCGCAGACAGAAGTTTCGTTCCAGGAATTCTGAAGAGTGTGAGACCGCCATCTGCGATCTCAGAGGCATATATGAGGAAGGTCCAGTGCGAAGCATCCTGGCCGTCCGTGTGGAAGTCACCGTCATGTCCAAATGTCTGACCGTTCGCATATACATTCCTTAGTTCAAGGTCCTTGCCGGTAAGCTGCCTAAGCCTTTGGAATATTGTGTCAGTGAACATAGGATCTTCCTGCAGGTCCATGAACCAGAATCGCCTTTCTGTGGGCTTTGAGCCACTCCAGTTCGTCATCTTCCATGCGCCATTTTCGAACAATCGCTGACAGTACTGCAGTTCGCCAAAATTCAGTATGTTGCTGTACACCTCAGGCAGCTCAGTCAGGGCAGGGGCCTGTACCATCACAGAGCCAGGGCTAGCGAGTTGTACTGTGGATGGACAGAAGTCCGTAGAGCTCTCAATATGCAACGCTATCAAGTGAGGGACACAGGCTGCACATCAAGTTGCCAAGAGTAAAGTTGAACGCTGGCGTTACTTGGTTACGGTGTCATCTGTACCGTAGCATGCATTGTTTCGAAGTTGTATGTTTGTGTCGATCCAAGGCTCTACGCCTGCAGGCCTACACCACGAGGGAATTATAATGGGCGTCTCCACAGTTATTTGTGCTGGCCATGATTCATTCACCGCCAGTTGTCGATTAAAAACAGGGGAAGATCTGGATCAGATCAGATAGTCAGACACGCAAACCTACAGTCACCATTGCTTGAACGCTCGTCTTATAGATCTGTCAAACCCGCCTAGCTGATATTGGGATGCCCTGTCGGGCCTGCAGCATGCTCTTGCCGAGACTGTGTGGAGCTGTCAGACAGCAGCTTATGCCAGGTCACTCCACAGCAATAGCAACATCAGCACTGTTACAAAAGCAGGTATTCAGCACAGAGGCTGACGCTTCCCAGAAAGTGGAAGAGTCTATGGATTTCCTAGGCGGCAAAGTTCCATTCACCAAGAAAGTACTGGCCAGAGTCTTGCTCGGGTTGCAGAAGTGCAGCAGCTAGTGGTGTACTCAGCACTTGCGTGCTGTGAGTGCAGCTCTTGATGCTTGGTGGTCCTCAGTCCACCACCCCTCCTATGAGCTGCTACCGAACTGTGGACAGCACTGGAACAGACATAGCTGGTGCAGATGTTCCCCATCAGATTGGTCATGCACTGGCTACCAAAATGTACAGTACAATGGCAGCCTTGCAGATCGTGGACACTGTGTTTTATGAAGCTCAAAGACAGGTGAAGCACACTAAATTCATGACAATTTGGCATATCCCTTAGATGTGCTGAGCAGATACCTTGGTGGGGGTCTGCTTTGGCACTCGTCCTGACAGTGCACCTACCCAGCTTAAAATCCCGGATATGAAACAGAGCTTAGCTGCTGGCTTGCAAAGCCCATTATGCCTATGTTTGCAGGGAAGATTTTCATTCTTCATGACAAGCGCTGGTGAGGAGGCCACAGCTGTGGGCTCTGCAGCGGCCTTGACACTGGAAGACACTGTAAGCCAAAAGCTATGCCTCCTCAAGCAACACACATTTGTCAAAAACACAAAAGCTACCTTCACACAGCACGGCAAAGGCAGCGACAATAATCGCATCAGCAATCATTGCCTCAGCCTAGTGCTGCCCATCAACCATTATGATGATCAGCAATGATTGCTACAATGACTTCTTGATATACGCATAGGTGTTTACACAGTACCGGGAGCATGGAGTCATGATGTGGCGGGGTTACACCATTCAGCAAATGGCGCATCAGGTCAGCAAAATCACATGTCACAGCTGCAGTGTCCTATGTGCACGCTGTCTGAACCCCTGATGCATGTGGCAGTGCTATGGCAACATCCGCGGCCATGGGAAAGGGAGGCAGATGCCAATTCACTACGGGAGCAAGGAGCTCAACTTTCACACCATCTCCTCTCCACTGGCAACTCAGCTGCCGCATGCTGTCGGGGCTGCATATGCTCTTAAGGTACAGTCAGCAACTGCTGGCACCTTCCAAGTGTACTGCATGGCGAAAATACAACCTTTTTTCATGTCGGTAAAAAATTGTATAGAAAACATAGTAATTTTCTTAGAGATTGAGGGTTTAATAGCAACTGTAAGCCTGCCCTCAAGCCGTGGCTGTAGTTGTGTTGCCTAACAAAGCTTTACCTACAGAGGCAACTGACAGCTCAGCCTCTTCACAGAAGGAAGCCACACAGCATGCCCTATTTGTGGCCGGGCAGATAGTTAATGCATCTGCATGCTTGACATGGCTTGCAGAAGCTGATGATGATACTGAGTCATCATGCCAGACGCCGGCCTTCAGCAAACAATGATGCTCATGCATGCGTTGCACTACTGCAGTTGGAGCGAAAGCAGGCTTGTGTGGCCGTGTACTTTGGGGAGGGCGCGGCCTCAGAGGGAGACTTCCATGCTGCTGTCAACTTTGCCAGCACTCTGAGCGCACCCGTGCTCTTCATCTGCCGCAACAATGGCTGGGCCATCAGCACTCCCAGCACTGAGCAATACAGAGGTTTGTGTTTGTCTATCGACACTCATTGTGACAGTGTGAAACTTCCCACATTTGCAGTTGCATGCTGTGCCTGCTCATGACTGTCTTTTTCCAACACAAAAACCAATGCTTGCTTATTGCCCTAGTGACATCATGTGCTACATACTACGGTCTGGGATGCAGTGGTTGTTTGTCACACTCTGGTTCAACAAACAAGTCTCAAAGACCATGGGTCACAACACAACTGTCATGGTGTCTGCGGCTCACGAGCCCCTGTAGAACACGCTCTCAGGTGATGGTATTGCTGGAAGGGGACCTTCATATGGCATCGCCAGCATCAGAGTAGATGGTGGCGATGCACGGGCAGTGTATAACGCCACTGCAGAAGCACGCAAGATAGCAGTTGCCAACAGCTGCCCTGTGCTGATCGAGGTGAGCTGAAGCCCTGCTACACATGCGCTGGTCTTCGGTATGTTGACGCTGCTGCCCACTGGTCATGGCCTCTCTTTGCTATGACCTGATCATTTTCTGCGTGATAAGCACCGTACAGTGTTTGCTTATGTGTCATTTCCAGCTGTCTTATGTGGGTGTGAAGCCAACAGTGACACCTGCTCTATGTGCAGGCCATGTCATACCGCAGTGGCCATCACTCAACCTCAGATGACTCATCCAGGTACAGTCCAGCTGTGAGTAATATTACACGCTTGTGTTTGAAATGTTCACGAAGCTACTTGGATGTTAATCACTGGGTGGATGAACTCCTGTTGGGGATTTGTCATGTGAAATTCTTCATGAACCTTTGCAAGGCTCTTGTTACATGACTTTCTGTCTATTCACAGGCGTCTACTTGCATGCCAAAGTTCATGGACTGATAGTGCTTTCTCGGTTGTCTTGAGGCTTGGTTGGATGTCAGGGAAGTTGGGCTGCTATGCATGGTTGTGATTGCAGGTATCGCACAGCGGACGAGATGAACCGATGGCGTGCGAGGGACCCGGTCATGCGTTTTCAGAACTTGCTGCTGGCAAATGACTGGTGGGGCCCACAACAAGAGAAGGATTTGCGCCTCAGCCTCAGGAAGGAGGTATGTTTTGTTATGAAATGACACTGCACACTGTCATTGTCTTGTAGCTAGCTTGTTGCCATTGCATTGAAGCAGCAGATGCACTTGCTGCTTGACCCATGCTGTGCATAACTGCGTTGCTGTAGTATGTCGTTAAATGGGGGTTGACCTTCTCTAAGTTTGCACCAGCCTGTCAACTGAATAGTACAATGCTGCCATGCTCAGACCTTCTCCTGGCTGCCTTCATGTGGGTGCCAGACTAGTGATGCTGCATTTTTCAGGTATTGAAGGCTTTGGAGGCAGCTCAAAAGGAGCCGAAGGCACCACTGTCAGACATGTTCACTGATGGTAAGACCGCTGCAACAAGCAAGAAATTTGATTGCATGTTGTGCAACCTACAACCACCTTGTGCAATTACATAGTAGTGTTTTGCAGTCGGACTGGCTAAGCAGCATCCTTGATAGTGAGTGCATGTACTAATGAGCATTGCGCTATGTGATAGCATATATGCATGCAAAACACGGTAGCCTGTTCAACAATCTGCGATGAGGTTGAAACTTGCTTATGCAGTATACAAAGAGATGCCCTGGCACTTGAGGGAACAAATGGAGGAGGCCATGGCATATGTGAAGGCACATCCAGAAGCCTGCCCTTCAGACATTCCTGTTCGTTAATACTGCAGGAAAATGCAATGAAAGCTGTGTAAACGTAAGTAATGATACTGAAATAAAATACAGATGCTGGCTTTGTCCAGGACCTGGACAGCCTGGCACAGGATGAAATACCGCCATAAATTTGAAAATTGCTGACCAAGCGTTCCAGACACTGTTGCAAGGATGGCAGACAATAACCTAGCTGAGAAGTCTGCATTGCCCGTCAATTTAGTCGTACTTGCTACATAGTATCAACAGCAGATACCACGCTCTTCACATTCAGCAAGCAGATCTGCTAAAAGCCTCATGAAAAGGTTAGTGGCCACGCACATGATCTGTCTATGTGTGGGTTTGTATTTTATTCTGCATCTATTGATTCAATGCTTATTCATTCCAATGAACTGCTGGACAAGCGGCATGATGGCACTCCCAGGAAACCTTCCCAGGAAGCCAGCAGCTGCAGCAGCTTCCCCAAAGCTGTCAACTGCATCACCAGTAGATTGCATTTTAAAGGGCTTGTTCACATTGGTGCGTCGTAAGGCGGCTTGGCCCAGCGCGTGCAGAGTGAGGCTGGGGTCAGAGGTGGGTGGGTGGGGTATATGTGTCAAAGGAGTGTTCATGACGCATGACGCTCCACCCAACTGTTCAACCTGGGTAACAAAACATACATATCATTCAACCTTACAAACAAGGCATGCAAATGACAACTCGAAGCTACAAACCCATCTGGCTGCATCACATGATGCCACATGACAGGTACACTCAGATGAATGGCATGTCAACGACTGGGAGCATAATATTGTTGACTACTAGTTGGCAGAGACAGGTCAAGGTGAGAAGAGGACTGACCACATGGCGCACGTGAGCCACAGTGAAGGGCACAGGCTCGTGGGAGTGATCACCAAACAGCACAGGGGTGGAGTGGTCGCCGGTGACGCACACACTATACTGACCCTGACCACCTGCCTCTGCTTGGTGCAACCTCCGTACAAGTTGCTTGATCATGACATCCACACACTCTAGATACTGGACCTGTGCACAAGCAACCACATCCTCAGAAACACAAGCCTTCACCATCTATAAGGCTGTCTGATGATCAAGACATTACCAAAGATAGTAGCAGAAACAAACATCAAGAGGTGCACGCCCAATGTGTAGGCTGTGGCATGCTACAGAAGGAGAGGGGATCACCTTCAGCACCGGCTGCTGATCATGTCCAGTATCATCAACTGCCTTGATATGCAGAAAGCCAAAGTCATATTGGCCAGAAGTCAGGGCTTCTGACAGCGTCTCTGCTTTTGCATGGAATTGTGTTCTGTAGTCACCTAGCACAGCAGAAGAACTTAAGAATTAGCTCAGGCTATGCTCAAGCTTGTCTTGGCGCAACACAGTACAGCAAAGCAAAGCCCAGCAGAATGCAGCGTAGCACGCCACAGCCCGCTTCATGTTACACATCAGAGGGAGATGCTCTCAGACAAAACATTGGGAAATCTTCTCAAGACAGTATTTGCGACACCTTCAATCATGATAAAGACCTGTGATTGCGCACCTGTTGTGCCAGGTGCATCCAAGCGGTCAATGCCAAGTGACATGCCAAGGCCGGCAATGATCTTGGTGGGCGCCACCATGCATGCCCTCATACCATGCCGCTCTAAAAAGGTTGGTACAGCTATCCTGGAGACGCAAACCCGGGGTCAGTATATGTGTTAATGGACATGCGACATGATGACTGTGCTCTGTGCATGCAGCAGTTGCGTATGCAAACGCTGCATCATGCCTGATGCTGCATGCCTGATGGAGCAATTCTGCATGCTGACTTGCTGCGTGCCATAGGGTGCAACATCCATGCTGTTGCCATGGCACAATATGCAGCAGCACGCACAAGCAATGATACAGATTAACGACACGACATTATGACAGAACACAGTCCACCTGGATCCACAGCCTCTCAGCAGCACCACATTAGCTGGTGAGCTCCCATGGGCAATGCGCTGCCTGTTCACTTGGTGGTCCTGCAGAATGCATTGCAACCTCGACTCAGGAAACCCAAGATTTCTTTGAGCACATCCTGTTGGTGACAGAGGCAATGTGCAGAGCACTATGACCTATATGAGCAACAGTTTGGATGTCACATATGCTGTGTCTCACCTGCAAAACCACCTGCAGGACCGCTGAAAGCTCATTGACCACAGCAGCAGTGTGCTGGGCTTGCGCTGTCGCTTTGACTGGTCTAGATACCTGCATCACAAGCCACAAGCCAGTTTTAGCAAAGCTCCACTTCATCATGCCATGCTAAAAAAGCTGGACACTCACCAGGCCAGTCGGCTGGGCTGAACGCTAACTAGAAGTACTATTGCCTTTGGACTTCACACTACTGAAGGCTGCAGCCATCAATGCTGTCATCGCAGTGCTGACACACAGTCACTTTCAATGGCTGTGCAGTACATGCACAGATCATCAGCCAGCTGAGCAGAGCAGAGCTCTAAGTTGGACACCAGTGTAGCAAACTCACGGGTAAAGCAGCAGTCACCTGAAGGGGCAGATTGTCTTTCAGAGGGTCTGTGCCGCTAACTTCATCTGAGAGGCCTGGCCCACTGATCACTATGCCACAGCGATGCTCAGTTGCGTACTTGGCCTTGATCAGCAAGTACGGAAAGGATGGCAAGCTCACACCTGTAGAAAACGCACACTAAGTCAGGCAAAGTCTTACTTGACAAATGATGCTTGATCTTAGGTGCTGACAGGGGTGACAGCAGGCCTTTACAATCAATGCATGTTGCCTGCCATCACATCTCACAAGCAGGCAGGCACAAGGTACATGCATTTGGTGGACAGCTGCCCTACGTTTTGCAATGTGTAAGGCACACTCACCGTCCAAAGCAGCACACAGAACAGGACCAACATCCTCAAAGTGCCTGTCAGCTCTTCGTTTGATCACCATCCCTGTTGTGGTGTCTAGAGTGGCAAAGTTGCACTTGAAGGCTATGTCACCAGGGGCCATGTCAATGCCTGCTCCCATGCTCTCAAACGCCCCTCTGCCTCTGTAGTACCTGCAGTCAACAGGTTGCTTGATTGTTAGGCTCTAGCAGGTTCTGAGATGTAGTGAGCTGCCAGGATGTGAGCATCAACCTTACAATCTGGGATCATAGCCAAAGATGGATAGATGAGCTGTGTCGCTCCCACACGCTAGTCCAGGCTCCACAGGGTCAAGGAGACCGTTCAAGCCAGCAGCTGTGAAGAAGCACAACTCTGAAGTTGTTTGAAGCGGTCAGAGACACAGCCCAGCCAATGCTCAAATTTCGTACCTGCAATGGCATCCATTGCGGATGTCTCCGCTGCCTCCAAGGGGGTTAAATTGGCTAGTGCGGGTATTTGAACGTCCGCCAGACCATCGATCAGCACAAAAGCAATTCTCCCCGTCTCAACCAAATTCTTGGAATTTGATGCATGGCATTTGCATTCCATTCTCTCTACAACAATCTGGAGGACAGCCTCAGCACGGCGCAACGGTTGTATATCCTCATCGGTCCAGCATAGTCACTATAGAACGCATGGATCGCATATGACGCAGAGCATGAACGTTCTGCATGAGAGCAGCCATACTGATCACCAGCATCACGAGCTGGATGTTATTGTACCTCATGCCCCATGTCTTTACAAGCTCACGCATGTCTCAACAGTCTTGCCCTAATAACACGTTGAATGACGGAGCATCCCGCAAACGGTTCGTCTCCTTTAGCGACTGAGCACACTCAGGCGACAGCACGGCGGTAACGTACCCAGTAAAGCTGAACACCGACGGATTTGTCTTCTCAAAGTGTATAGCCGTCCCTCAGAGGGATTGCACGCAGAAAAGGACAAAATTTGGTGACACCTGGAATTTGCTCAGATCACTGACCGGCCTCTCGCAGGACATAAACCACGGATTAACCACGGATCCTGCGACACTGACTGTTGTGGATGCCGGCGGACACTCAGGTGGTTTCCCTGCGTCTCGCTCACTCGGCTTTGCTTTTGCCCTTGTTGTAACGCTCGCTGCAGAATTGAGACAAAGATGGGACGTGCAGTCCTGGCATCACCAAAGTAGCCACTCAAGATCCGGCTTTCCTTTCACTCGCATTCTTTTGTAGGTTTGTCTTCGAGGGTCCGCAGGTTATGCACACAAGCTCGAAGCTGCCTCACACATCTTTGATATCTGGACTCACAGAGGAGCTGACGTGGGTGCTCTAGCTGACAGGTGACAAATTGTCAACTGTGAACACAGGACTATGACTCTGTGCAGTCAACCAGCACTGTCCCGTGCCGATTTGGTTGCTCATGGGTTGACTAACACAATGACTTTGGTCCAACACATGAGAGAGGCTCCTTGTCTCTGCAGGTATCTTGACGGTTCAGTAGACATGCTTGACCAATTCATGGCAGATTCAGCTTGGTCAGCAACGTCACACAGCTGTGACGCTAACTATGCAGCGCCCAGTGCAACCATGGCCGTTCTTGGCTTACAACTCTTGTCACACTCAGCTTCTTCAGCTGATGCACAACTGCAAGCAACGACACAATGCACCAAATCCACAGCAGCACAGGAGGCACAGCAAGGCAAAGTGCTTGCTCCATTGGCTGATGTGCATGCCAGACCTTTTAGAGCATCAACAGCTCAGACAGACACGCCATGTGTAAATGATCATAGTAATCTGCCAGACAAAGCTGTTCAGCGTTTGACGTCCTTCCAAGAACGTCAACAGGGCATTCCAGTTTGGCATAAGGATGAATTGAGCTATGAGCAATTTGTGCAGAGGTTTATGCAGCTCAATCTACCTGTCATGATCCAGGTGAGCTGGATGACAGGCCTTGCATCGGCATGCATGGCACTCGCATGCATTTGCTGCACTCAGCTTTGCCTGCCCTTGGATACCTGGCAGTTTGTGCTGACAAGCCTTGGGAGTTGACTCACATGCAAGTTGCTTGCCACTCTGGTAAACCTCATACACATCTTGTCCAGAAAGGATGGGACCATGGTAAAGCATCTGTTCCAGCAGGATCAAGCATTGTTTGTAGATTTGAGTGTAGGAGAGAACATTTTTTGCAGAGCAGAAAATGAACATATTTTTCTGCCCTGATGCAGACACAATTTATATCACAACATGTCCATTACAGCTAATCAGGGGGTCTGTGAACAATGCCATGCGTGATGATGCAGGGTTTGACATGTGACTGGCAGGCCAGCAAGGACTGGGTCACTCACGCCAATGGTGTCGACATTGACTTCATTGCACACCATTTTGGGCAAGCTCAAGTGATGGTCAGCAACACCACCAGGTACTCTCAAAGACCCCAAAGATGAGCATGCCGAACATTTGCACCTATGGCCTGTCAACCCAGGAAGGCCTCAACAAAGGCAGACCCCTAAGCAATGGTGATCTTGTCTTGTCATCAGGCAATACCATGCTTTGTCACAGTTAAAAGCAACAGCCACATTGGACACTTATTCCCTTCATGTCATACCATTTGTAATGACGCAGCTCACAAATGTGTTTGTCTGGATGGCAGGCTGAATGCTGGCTGTGCACCAAGACTGGACATGACAGTAGCTGAGTTTGCACAGTGGTGGAAGATGCACAAGGCAGGACAGGACGACCGCCTGCTGTACCTCAAGGACTGGCACTTTGCAAATGAGTTCCCTGACTACAAAGCCTACCAGACACCCTGCTACTTCCAAGGGGACTGGCTGAATGAATTTTATGACATCAGACAAAGACGCCCCCAGCAGCGTCACTCGGCAGGCAATGCTGATGACACGCCTCAAGCAGAAGAAGCTGCTGACAAATGTGATGCAGAAGAAGGGGTTGCAGATGGGGACAGGAGTGGTGGCAGCAATGCTGGCTGTGATGTTGCCTCATCAGACTACCGCTTTGTCTATCTGGGTTGTAAGGTACAGTTTCCGGCCTTTCATCTCCTAGTGTCACTTTTCTCTGACAACGTGTGCATTGTCAATGATGACACGCACTATTTTGTCCTTACAACACACACAGTGCTGACATCCTGTCTGGAGGCAGTCTTCATCTGACATACATGATGTACTGCCCTCGCAGGCAATGTCACCAGTTTAAACCAAAAAGGTGCAGTAGTGGGTGTTTTGTTAGCTCATGCTAAGGCTCTGCTTGTTGAGCATTTAGTTACCCTTTTGCAGGGAACATGGACCCCATTGCACGCAGATGTGTTACGCTCGTACAGCTGGTCAACGAACCTAACAGGGCGCAAGAGATGGAAGCTGTTGCCTCCACAGTTTACTCACTTGCTGTATGACCGCTTTGGCAGGTACACCGCTGTTTCACTGTTCCACCTGCTTCAGTGGCCTTCAGTAGCCAACTAGTTGTTTTGTTGCTGCAACAGAAAATTTGTCAGCGTCACAAGTGCAATGCATTTGAAGCTGTACCTGGCTGCTCACCTGACAGATGGCTGTGTTTGATGATGTTGATTTGCACATGTCACAAAAGCAATGCATTTGAAGCTGTATCGGCTTCACAACTGACAGATGGCTGTGTTTGATGGTATCATGCTCATTCACATCAACCAGATTGGGTAGTATTGTGCTGGATGTTGCTTCAGGGAACTGGCAGCAACATTTGACATAGGCAAGTTAGAAGGGCGTGATAGGTTTCCCAACCTAGACAAAGCTTGTCAGCACACCATTGAGTGCATTCAGGTCAGCTACTTTTTCCCATCCTACACAGCTGTCTGGTCGATCATCGGCAACTTTGCCTTCAAGGTTAAGTTTATGTAGTTTGTACTCTGGAATGCTCGTGCCTCCATGCTCATCTCCATCCTTTTTCCATACTTGTCATCTCTTTTGATTTCATACCGTGCCTATGAAGGCTCTTTGCATTGTGCTGGTGCTGTTGCTGCGCTGCCGACTTTTGACGCAATTGATCATTGTGTGCAGCAGGCTGCAAGGTCCTGATCAATGAGTCTTACAGCATTGCTGTGCTTGTAGGAGGCTGGGGAGACCATATTTGTTCCAAGCGGGTGGCACCACACCGTTGAGAACATTGAAGATACCCTGAGCATCAACCACAACTGGCTGAATGGCTACAACATTCATTGGGCCTTGGCTCTGCTGCAGCAAGAACGCACAGATGCCATCGCTTGCATTGAAGATTGCAGGTTGGTGTCTCACCTATAAATTGCTTGGGTCCATGCCTTTGCTGAGCCGTGTGGTGCCTGTAACAGCATGCAGACATATATCATGCAGCATAGACTGGGATAATGCCTGCAGAGATACATGAAGCTCACAGCATTCTACAACCACTGAAATCTTGAATTCAGATGGACATATGCCTGTGCAGAGAGGGCTGTACAGAAGTGGAATTTGAAGACCTGGTGCAGCGCAATATGGCTGCTAATTGCGGCATGAACTATGCCTTCATGGCTACTTTTATGCACGTCATTCTGCAGAGGGAGTCACAGCTGCTCAGGTAAGCTTGCTTTGCCTGGCATATCATTATCAGTCATGCTTGTTGCCTTTGTACTGTGATGCATTTGCAATTTGCTACACGCTTTGTGCTCTGATGTCTGCTGCTTGTTCTCCTGCTCCGCTAGCGTCAGTAGTAGCATCTAAACCGCCAGCGCTGTCAAGACTAATTATCTGTATAGTATAGGCTGATGACTCAATTTTCCCAGAAGTCGACCTGCTCACCATGTGTCATGTAGCCCAGCAGATAGATGTCGTGATTGTATCTTGCAGGCATGCAACCCAGGAGTCACAGGCGAGACACAGCTTCAATATTGCTAAAGCGACCTGGACATTGAGACAGCTACATCAGCGTTCATCGGCAGATTCAATAGAGTCTATGGACACTTATAAGTAGCTAGGGATTGCTGATTTGCTGCGACAGTACGTTGTATGCATTAAACGTGTAGCTACCATCTCTTGGCACAAAAATTACATGGGACTCTTTTGATGAGGGTGCCAGCGCACAGCGGTGTTAACGCGAGGAGACTCAGCATTTAACTAGATTGTGTACATGTCATTAGGTGGCCCTTGTTTTGGTCAAGGGCACATGTTGCAACACAGCCCTCAGCAGGGTAGGAGGTCGAGGGCGGTTTGGCGCGCTGGCAACTGAGCGAGCCTAGCTGACGTTGTACCGTTCTATGCACTATGCCGGTAGCCACACAGCAGACCGGTAAATACAACACAGGAGTGACTGTACGTCCATGCAGCGCAATAAACATCAATAAGACCAACACGCGGCTGTAGGAGAGATCAGGTAGGTTGCGGACACGCCGCGTCAATACTTGAAACTCTTACACGGCGTGCTGTGATGCCAAATCGAGCACCTGTTGACAGGCCTGCAGCTCGCCGCATTGGCCGACCCGGTACGGAAACTGCTGTTGCGGTGATCACGGCAATTCGCTTCTCTATCACAGCCGCAGAAAATGGCGCACGAGTTGTTGGTCTGTGCTGTTCAACAACTCGGCAAATTTCAGAGTTGTCGAGGCTGACAGGCACGCCGGAGTCCGTGCTGCAGTGAGCAATGACTTCTGAGGCTACTATGCCTGAGGTATGCCATCGTCACAGACAGCGTTCAGCTTTCTTTCATCATCAATAGAACTGCAGGGCAGCCACCTCTAAAAGCTAACAGCAATTGTATTATGTGCAGGTTTCAAATGCAAGAAATGCACTGCAAAAAGCGATAGATGCGTGTCATTTTGCGCCTACAGCCAAGTACTTAAGACAAGCAGCAGCTGCTTGCCTGCTGCATGGGCTGCAGTCTGTGCAGCCGGACAGTAAGTCTCACATTTGCTTTACAGTACAACCTGTCAAGCTTTCCCAAGTAGCAGAGCATGTCAGGCGAACCTGTCCAGACATTGACAACCTCCTTGAGAGATTGCAAGGCCGGACAGGCAGCAAGTATTTTGTATTGACCATGGAAGAGCCAGCTTGCGTGCTGGTGCGCTTGCATGACCTCATACATCCTCCATATCAGCGGAATGTAAGAGACTTGCTGGCAACTATCAGGAGGCCACCCCCACTGGCAGCGCAATCATGCAGCATTACACTCGCGCCAAATGTCCGGGTCGTGCCTCTTCCCATCAGACTTAACAGTCGGAGTGGCAGTGATTCAGCAGCACACATCGGGGCAGATGGTCATGTGAGTGACCTGCTGTTGAATTGGACAGCACTGAACTGTTTGCAGTTTCATGCCTGTTTGTGGCATGGGTTGGCTTGACAGTCTTTGGTGTCAGGTTTCATGCTGTAGCAACATGTTCTTCAGTGTGCTTGGCTGTGACATGTTTTGTTCACGCTGCCACAACACGACACCTTCACTCAGTCTCCTCACATTGAAGCAAGTGCTGAACCAGTTCATTGGCTCGCAGGGTGTTGGCCAAGCAAGGGGTCAGCTGCAGTCTGCAATTGCCAAGAGTCATGGGTCCCATACAGCTAGATGGTTGACAGAAACTGCATCAGTCTGCCTCAAGCATGGGCTAAAAGCTACTGGGTCCGGCCTTCAGCTTGGACCAGTCAAATGCACACTTGTGGCCGACCATCTGAAGACAGTTTGTCCAGAGGTCCATGACGTTGTTGCAAAGCTGCAGACCCCCACAGGGGTCAAGTACTTTAGACTAATGGGCACAGGTCACATGCCGTCGGCTGTGCTTCTCAGGCTTTATGACATCATCATCAACCCCAGCCGAGCAACTGGGATGTCAAGCCTTCTCCAAAGCATCAGGGTTGTTGACAACCAAGAAGCTCTGGCTGCAGCAGCTCAGCAGACACAGCCCAGTACTGCTCATTTGCAACTCTTACTGCCAGACAATCTGGACCCCACACCCAAAGCTATTGGTGGCAGCTCAGCAAAGCAAGCTTTTGCAACCTCAAGTGTAAGTTCACCCGCATTGCTCTGGACGTCAAGATTGTGCTGCACTCCTTTTGCCCATATAGTCAGCTGCTGAGCGGTGATCTCTGTAAGCATTGCAGTACAGTGTTTGCTCAATCCAATGGTATGCCAGCAAGAAATTGGGTGCATGCAATGCAGTTTCTCATCATTAGTCAACACCACCTGACCTCTCTTGGTGATGTCTCTTTGCTCATGTACCTCGTCATAACTTGTTGGGGATAGTCGCAGGCTGCTGAAGCTATCAATCAGCTGAAAGCTGCAGTTGCCAAGAGTCATCCGCCCACAGCCCAGTATATAGTGGAGTCAGCTGCAGCATGCCTGGATCATGGGCTGCAGTCTTCAAACACAGGTCTACTACTCAGACCAGTAGCATGGTCCCTAGTAGCAGACGCTGTGTACAGAAGCTGCCCTCAGATTGCTGATCTGCTTGAAAAGCTGTGTGGTAGAACAGGGCAGAAGTACTTCCAGCTACTTGGCAACAGCGAGTCTGGAGAGCCAGAGTTTGTGGGCGCCAATCTGGATGCCCTGGTCATGCCAAAACAGGTACCAGCCGTCAGGGGCATTCTGGATCAGCTATATGGCAGGTCTCAGGCTTTGCCAAAACAGCCAGCCGCCCGTGCAGCTGATGTTGCATCAACGCACATGGATGACGTAACAGCAGGAGACGCCATCCAAAAGCTCCCTGACCATCAAGATCAGGCCTTGTCAAAACCAGCAGTCTTAGATCCTGGTGCAGAAGGCCAGGCCGATGGTCAACTACCTAGTGCAGGCAGCCAGACGCTAAGTGCTGAGAACTCAGAGGCAACTCAGGCTGTGCAACGACCCCCTGTTGTATATGCTCCGCCAGAGCCCAGCGCAAGTCCGAACAGCGCTAGTACAGGCAGCACTCCTGCCATGCAAGCACTGTTGTCAGCTTGCATGCAAGTGCCAACCAACAGTGTGAGCAACAACCAGGGCATTAGCAAGCAACCAATCTGGGTGCCTGCTGCTCCTCCTGTGCCAGCTGCTAGACCAGCTTCTGCATCTGCTGTTGCATCAGCACCTGAACCAGCTGCTACTTCAGCTGCTCGCCCAGCTTCAGCGGCGCTTTCTGCAGCAGTGCCCTTCAAGACACACAGCAGCGACACCCTTGACAAAGCAGCAGCTGTGGCTGCCAATGGCGCCACATCTGTTGCAGTTGCCAGTGGGACATTAGGAAGTAGTGCAAGCAGCAGTGCTAGTGGCGTGTCATTGGTCCTGAAGGCCCGCAGTTCAGCCTCCACAGAGCTTTCAGACACCAGTGTGCCAGCAGCAGACAAAGATCCTGCCTCAGCCTGCCAACCAGCCAGAGTGAACCCATTTTGTCTGGAGTGTATGGCACAGCCAGGCCAGTGCGTTCGCCATGCACTCATGACAGACATGTCCAAGCCAATGCAAGTGGCAATTGAGACTGAAGCTCCTCGTGACACTCACAGCCCTTCTGATTGCAGCAGTCAGGTGTGCTTTCTGGCCCCAGATGACCTGAACAAATGATCACATTACCTAATTGTGTCAGTGACCTACATACCTGAGGTTGATCACTGTTCTTGTGTTGTCGGTGAAATACATGGACCATCAGCACCTGATGTGACAGGTGTGCAATGCATCTTGTGACAGCTGTGCTGTAACATGTCATTGTTATTTCTCTCATACATTTGAGACTCCCTGCTATAATCACGGTGCCATGAAGCAGGATCACGAGAGCTTACACGCTGAACCAAATCAGAAGGTGGCAGTCATGGTTGACCTGGATGAGCTGAGCGGCAAGGACCCATTGTTGAAGCTCAAGCTTGGTCAGATCCAGGTAAGGCCAAATACCTTAGGCACAAGTCATCTAACCTTATTGTTGCTTGTCTTAAAGGCATGTTGCAAGCAGATCAGAAACACACATGTTGCTCATTGAACAAACGTGCCATTTTGTGTAACACAGCATGAATGTGTCATTGACAATCACATGTCATCACTCATAGCACGCTGCAAGGCAAAAGAATCATGCCTGTCAGTTGACTGACATGCACCTTTGTGTAGTTGGCAGCAGAAGTGTTCTCCTCCAGGAATTGTATTCATTGGTGCTTCTACAGGTATACTCATCTCAGGGGAGCATGATGTTTGACATCAAGGATCAAACATGGACAGCCCAGCACATGCAACAGCTGAAGAGTCTACTTGAAGACACTAGTGTTGTCAAGGTGCTTTATGATGCTGGTGCAGCTGCAGCTGTGTTGTTCCATTGGGAAGGCCTTGCCATTCGCAATGTGTTTGATATCCAGGTAACACCATCTCCCTCTCCTGTTACCTGTTACACTGCACCTTTGTGTGCAGTTCTGTTGTACACAAATCTTGCCCGCAAGGAGCTTCTCCTTATGTACGGAGTATGACATGTCTTGTAGGTTTCATTTTGGCTGTATACGCTTATGTCCTTTCCAAGAGGCGATACAGCCTCACTAGAACTTCATAAGGTTGCAGCCAGTGTGAATTTGTTTATGCACTGCAGGCTGCTCAGGGTGTTCTGGACCATATGCAAAGCCTGCTGGACAGCACCAACTGTAAACTCCATCGCAGCTTTGAAGACATTGTTTCCATGCATGGACGGGATCAACGCTTTTTTGAACGCTTGGCAGGTACTGCTGCTTCTTGGCAACATCCTGCCTTGATGTGTTCAAGCCAAGAGCAAAGATCGCTTCCATCATGCTCTATAATTGCTGCATAGTGCATCTATGTGGAGTGTCTACCTCTGCAAGTCAACGCCTGGGGGCTTTCAACTTGCTACCCAAACGCTGTGTGCATTATAAACTTTGATGGTTGTGTTGATACCTCTTCATGCCCACAGGGTACAACATGTCGTCTTTGTGCATCTGCTTGCAGGCACAACTGCTTTCAGCAGCGCCCAGCCTGTGCTCATGCTGCATACGCATCAAATTGTGCTCACTGGCTTGCTGCACCACACATTTTAGCTGTCGACACGCAACCTGCCTGTGCACCTATTCTCTATTGTCTGCTGCAGGGGTGCAAGCCGGCTCAAGCAGTAAAGCAGCCATGATGCTGCATGTAGCTGCCAGATTATGCCGCCTCCTAGGTGTTGCTGGCGCAAACACTGTACACAAGCTCAGTCAGGCACTTGTGCAGCAGCCTAGCACTGGCAACAGGTACCATTCAATTGGCAAGCTCAACTAACCCTGTTGTTTTTGAAAATTTTCCAGCCAAAGTCATGCCAATTGCAATGCTTGGGATGCTGTCAAATGTTGGTTGGTTCATGTGCAGATCCATCATGCCTCTGGCGTCTTCACAACAACGCATTTTTGCATCATAAAATCAAGTTTGCAAGCTGTCTCAGAACAGTGTAGAAGTCTGGCTCCTTTTATGCAGAGCATGTGGGCAGCCGCCTGCCAACGTCGACTTTGATTTGAGCTTCTCGCAAGATGGCGCATACACGCCCACCTTGTCTAAGCTCACAGAGATCACTGCAGCAGTGCCGAAGATGCCTGGTGAGACCTGCATTTCAGTTGTTGAAAAACCACGAACTGTAAACCCCATGTGCTGATTCTCTGTTGTTAATGTAGCCTGATGGGTCAAACCACAGCATGCAAACCCATCAGCTGCATTGCTCAAAATGCAAGCAAATGGTAGGCTGGATTGCACACAAAGCACGTCAGTCCTGGGAGTTGCATGCTATGCCTGCTTACAGTTGCTCATCTACTCCTCTTTATCAAGCAAGCTTTTGATGCTGCAGATTCAGATGCTGACATGCAAACCTTCTTGGACTTGTTGCCATCATACGTCAGGGATGCAGTCATTGAGCACTGCAAAGTCAAGCAGAATGCGATGACAAAGGAGGCTGCAACACATGCTGTGCAAAGCGTCCCCGGCACAAACAATGAGCAGCATGTTCCAGGCAGCTCTCCCACCAGCGCTCTTCTCAACAAGCAAGGTGCAGTTGAACAGGCTAATGGCACTGCTACTGCTGGTTCGGGCAATGACAGCGATCTGTTGGACGCTGTGCCTGGCTCACCTGCGTCACAGTTAGAGACTGAAGCAACAATCAGCATGAATGATCAAGACGGGCAGCATGAGGACAGGTCAGCCACGAGCAATGGGCACGATGAGTCAGATGTACAGTGCGACAGATGCGGCAAGTGGGGCCATGCTGCCAGCAAGTGTACAGAAGACTACTGTGACTGCTGCCAGCTAAAGGGGCACAACATCAGGACTTGCATGAAGAGGCAACAGCAGGAGGCCGGCAATGGTGTAGAGTCACACCAAGCACAGGATTCTGTCTTGCCAGCTCCTTCTGCAAACAGTTCCACACATCAGAAGCTTGCGGGCTGCCCCATGCTGAGCGCGGTCATTGCAGACAAGGGGAGACCAGTGGTCATCAGGTTTGGCAATGGCTCTGCAGAGACGCTGCCAGTCAACGCTGACATCACAGAGTTTCTACAGAAGCTGGCGGCAGTGAGCTCTGGTATGCACGCTTTTGCGCATCAGCACACTACTGACATGTATGTGTGTCTGTACCATACATTTACTTTGTTGTCAAATGTATGCTTGGTGAGGATTCAATTTACATCTAAGGTGTCAAGGAGTCTTTTCACAACTGGTGCAGCATGACGGTGCTCCATGTAACCACAGTGTCCAAGGCCTTGATAATACCGATGCCGGCATTGACATAGTTAGTAACTCACTTTAGCTGGGATGCAGACACAATGCCATTGGCAGAGGTCATTGAGAATGTTTCTCTAATTGCCTCTGCCACTGGCACTGTTTCTGCATCCTGTCTAGTTTGCGCAAACACTGTGCAATCCTCGCAGCACATACACCCTGCATGTAACGTCACACTTTTGTTAGCCCAGTGCCCTTTTCAATCCACAATGCTTGCATTATGTTCTCTTGATGACCTTGCAGGCAAATCCACAGCTGATCTATTTGACAGGGACAATAGACTGCGGCTTGATGACTCGCTGCATCAGGTCAGTGCCATCAAGGACTCAGATGAAGAGCATTCCATTGTAGGCCTCACATTCCGTCTGGGTAGACATAGACCAGGTCGGTTGCCTCCTTTGCAGTGCCCATTGGCTGAAGCGCTGACATGGATTGCGTTTCCTTGTCACCAACCTTTCCTGGAAGTCAGCCACATGTCAGACTGATGCTGCTCTGCAACGACACATCATTCCATTGACACACCAAGCTGCTCACTACACACAACATCTTGCAGCAGATTGTATGCTGGTCTGCTGTGTACAATTAACTTCTTCTTGTCCTCCTCCTCCTCCTTCCCCTCTTCCTTCTTCTCTCTTGCTCTTGATCCTTTCCTCTTCCTCTTCTTGGGTACCATACCATACACAGGCGTTTGTGATCAACAGCAGCAGCGAGCTGCATTGTACATCTCTCTGTGCAGGTGTTGGTGACCTGATTATGGATGTGTTGTCACAGCTGCAGCGCAATGGTAGGAATATGGCAGGCACAGATGGCGCTCACTCTGTTCTAGTCTTGGGCCCTCCTGGCACAGGTACACCATTGCTCAAGCTTCAAATTTGCTTTGTGTGACGTCATCAGTCTCAAGCAACTTCATGACCACTGCTGAGTCAAGAAGTGTTCAAGATCAGACCTGTGCTGTCTATCGGTCTCAGCTTGGTGATCTAAGACATTGATGCACATCAAACATGGTGCATGGGCATCCAATACTCACAATTGTTGTAACAAATGTCTGCTGCAGGCAAGACCACATTGTTGCGAGATATTGCCAGCATCTTGTCTGACAAGCTCAACAAGTATGTCATGGTCATTGACAGCAACAACGAGATTGGAGGTAACGGGTCAATAAGCCACCAGTCCCTGGGAGGCGCCCGCCGCATGCCAGTTCATGATCGCGCAAGTCAACATGAAACCATGCTGCAGGCAGCACTCAATCACAAACCTGAGGTGAGACCGCTGTGCTGAAGCTGTGCCAGCAATGACCACTGCAATGTGATGGGATCATTTCAATGTCAATGTTGTTCTGCGGCTGTTGGTAAGTGTGTTCCATAACAAGCTCATGGGTTTCACCTGATTGTGTGAACAGATCATCAAGTACATGCTCACAAACAACCAACAAGCGACGAATACATGATCGTTTGCACTTGCTGTCCTGTGCCTGCTGCATACCGTCCTGATTTAGCCCAGCAGCAGCCTTTTTCCAACAGCACAATGTTATGCTCAGAGGCAGAATAAGCAACACATTCATCCTTTGTCTGAACATGCCTTTGTTGCATGCTTGCCCTCTCAGCCGCTTGTGTCTGTAAGTCATGTGTGTATGTCACAGGTGATGCTGGTGGATGCTGTCAGCAGTGCTGAAGATGTCAAAGCAATTAGAAGCATCATTCAGAGGGGCATTTCTGTTGTGAGCGCTGCTGAAGCAACCTCCCTGACCTGCCTGATGAACAATCCGGAGCTGAGAATGCTGGTGGACATGTCACAGCGAGACGCATTGTATGCTGCACGCAGGTGCGATTCAAATCCAATCTTGCATCTATGCTTGCTGTGTTATTGCTTGTTCAGACACCACATACTGTTTTGCTTGTATTGAAGGGCACATCAGGCTTTCTTGTTCACTGAAGGATAGGCTTCCAAAGGGCCAAAACTCACTGCTGGGATAATAGCAGTGACTTTTGACCCTTGAAGATGCATGTTCGTCTATGACCAATGGACTGATTGCAGCAAAAACGGCATGCACAGCTGTGTGATCAGCATGAGTTAGTTCCAGCTGAAGCTTGCAGTGCTCAATGTAATTGCTCAAATGCATGTTGCTGCAGGAACCATATGTGTACCAGTAAAAGGCAAGAGGTGTCAAATTTTTCACTGATTGAGGTCTTGGGTCACGGACACTGGCGATTGCACTGTGATGTTTCTGGCAGCATTGATGCTATGCTGGCTGGTAGACAGCCTCAGACACAGCTTCGAATGCACAAACATGGCAGATTACTTGTTCGATATGAAAGAAGCTCATCTCAGAATGAAGCAAGCCTCAATTTGGGCAGCCATCAAAGCTGCGACCCCTTGTAGATGTGGATTTTTGTCAAAGATTTGGCTTGCCCTTTCAGCTGTGCTGTATGTACAGCTAAGTGCCAATGTGTTTTACTCACATGCATGTGAATTGCATAACCAACCTTCTGCATGCTTTTGTGTGGAAAGATAGCCGCGGTGCTTCCGGGGCTGTCTTGTGTTTGGACAACGAAATGCGAGTCACAATGTGCAACCAAACAGATCACTTGTACGTATGCATGTTGCTTACTGTGAGGCAGGCTATTGAAGCAAAAAGTGCAGCGAGGAAAGTTGCTTTAAAACAACAAAAAACATGAGCAGACATCATGCATGCAAATAGTTGAGAGTAGCAAGCCAGTCTCGAACTCAATGCAAAAGAGTTGTGTAGCAATGATCCAGCTGGAGGTTTCCAGATACTTGATGAACATGTGTGAATGAGCAGAACGAAGGACCACCTGTCATCGTGACAGCATTTGTGTGGTGCTTACTGCTTGTTCTGGTCCTGCATAATCAGCCTTGTT
>JAABUP010002366.1_pt1 | contig 36598 bp, 61 predicted proteins | sample 5559201 | NCBI WGS metagenome assembly JAABUP01 (sample SAMN10711887, study PRJNA513373) | rock metagenome | isolation source: Antarctica rocks | place: Antarctica
TGTTAGAAGTGCCGCCACTACCGGTAACGCCGCCTGTAACGCCGGGACGTGCTGAGATACCCTCTCTCATATGCGCTGTTAGATAGACATGCATTATACCCAGTATCAAGCTACCTCTATAACAACACGGCCGGCCATCGTTAGGCTCTTTTGTTGTTCCCACCTGATTCCTTTGGGACCATCTCGTATGCCAAGCAGGCAATTCTGTATCTGAAGTAATTGTCGAGACCCTGTGCGGTGCTGTTGAAAGCCTTGATTGGTATCCGCGCTTTCCTTGGGATACCCTCATCATGGCTGACGCCTATGACCTGCGCCGGATTGCTACCCTTATCACAAGCGCTTATGTCAGCCAAGGCAAGACCGATCCGTTCATCACTTTCGCCCAGAGGGCAGGAGGAGCTCGCCAAGATGTGCTCCGGAATGACAGGCTTCGACTTCGACGTCATGCCAGAGTTCACGTTCTACGTTTTGTCCAATTTCACGCCCGGCATACTTCATACGCCTCGAGATTGTCCAACAATGCCGGAATGACGCGCTGGCAAAAGGTTTGATCCGCCGGCGTGGGGTCAGAGTCATGGATCATGTGGGATGAAGAGCGAGGAATGCCGTACTGTCATGAAATGGGTTCGGGCGAGGTTGGGAGGACATTTAGGTGCGTCTGCTGGTCAACAATTTTAAATTTGCGTCCTGACCTTAAATAGTCGTCGTCTGGCTCGGCGACTTTTCCAAAGACGGCCGCTTCAGGCTGAAAGAGCTCGCGATGGGAATACTGAATAAGGCACGCGCCGTATCGGTCTACAGCGACCTGGATCGAGAGCGGTGACGCGAGATGGGCTATCGACGATCTGCATTGGATACTTGGTTATTGCATCCCTACGCCCTAGCGTTTTCTTCCTCTGTGATCGACTCTGTAGATGGACCGAGTCCTAAGCTGCCTTTGTAGGCCTCCAATTGTGGTCCACCGTCCCGGCCTGCTCAAAGGCGAAAGCGACGGCGACCTTGGCGAATTGCTTCATGTGCTATAGGAAGGCTCCGTCAGCTTGACGCTTGGATATCCTATCGAGAATTTGGGACAGAAACGGATGTACTTCATAGCTGAATTCTCCGACAGCAGGAGGAATCTCCGTTCGGTCCATCACTTTCCGCCGCATATCAGCGAAAGTGAAAAACGGTCTCTCTGGCCATCCTAACGGTCTCTCACCTGTATGAGGGAAAGGCAACCATGCGCCCTCGGCTTGATCGCCTTCGACAATCGAGACTGCTGGGTATCCGTGTCGTGTCCAGGACTGGTGGTCAAGCCTGCGACCGCTGTTGGAGATCGATCGATGAGTCATGTACGAGCTTCGTTTTATCAACGACAGAAACGGTACTTACATCATGCCCGAGAAATTGACCTCGATATCGACATACTCTTTCGCCAAGTTATGCACCCACTCATTCAGACTCTGCGTAGCTCCGACCTCAACCAAGCTGATCGCGGGGGTCGAGTTGGCCCTGACAAATGCAGTCTCATCCACGTTTAGTACGCCTCCAACCTTGATTCCTCTTCGTTGATACTCGTCCGCGACGTCCTACGATCGATGTCTCAACACACGTCACCGATCTTGAGCCGAAGACGGACGCACCTGCGACCCAAGCAGCCCAGCCTCTTCCCCTGCCCACCAATGAAACTCCACCGGTCCATGTACCGGCTCGAAACCGACGCTGACTAGAGTCCTGAAAGCCTCCAAGATTGTTGCCGTTCCTGATCCATTGTCGTCCGCGCCGGGCGCGTTCAGGAGGGGGAAATATAGGTTCACAGAGTCAGGATGAGCACCGATGATCGTGACGGGCTGAGAGAGGTCCCGGGTGCCCGAGGGGGAGAACCGGGCGATGATGCTATCTTGAGGAAAGGAGTGGGGGAATCGTTCAATGGAGAGGCGGCATGTCGATGGCGCTTTTCGGACGATCTGCTGATATGTCAACGTCAATGTAACCAAATACGAGGCACAGAGATCGGCTCCAGGAGGAGATTCCCAGTGGTGTGGCTAACAGAGAAAATCAAAACTATACTCACGTCCAGGATCTCGTCATACAGCCATCTCTGACTTTTGACGCCGGTCTCACTGGTGTACAACCGATTGTAGTATGATGTGAACACCTCGAGGAATTCAAACATGTTGATGGTCGACAGATGCAGGAAGGCTTTCCGGACCTGAGTCTGCCGCGTCAGGTCGGGCAGGTCTCCAGAGAGGTGATGTCAGCGAGAGTAAGCCAGTAGCGAGCAGGTGATTCTGGGTGGGCCTCTAACCATTCGACCGGGAGGTGATGGAGACATCAAACCAAGTACATGTATTCGAGGGGAGAGACTCAAAAGCGGCTCACTTGGTTCAGCATCAACATACACAAACCCACTCCTCCCGGTCAAGTCGATAAAGTCCACGCCTGCCCTCCTAAGCCTCATCTTATCGCCCTCGGTCATCCACCTTGTCTCCCCCTCCTTGTCCATGATCTGCAAAAGTCTTGGCTCGGCAAGCTCGGCTTCAAGGGACGGGTGAAGGGACAGCATGGCTTCGACAGGATCTTCATATTGAGACAAGATCGAGAGGATGTGAGATTCGGTGTGAGACTCGTAGAAAGTCACTGTGCGATCAGGATCAGGACACAGAGGGAAGACGTGTTGGGCCGGTTGAGGTTGAGGAGCGGAAAAAACGGACTCGAGGAGTGCCACGCTAGAGGCTATCAAGAGGTAACGTGCAGACCTCATGGCGGCAGACAGAGAAGAAGCCAATAGTCCGGCCCATCGGCCCTAGCTCCCTCGCCCCGACGGGATTCTCGCTGGCGGGTGGTTGCCCACCTGTCCTGACGTGGTTTAGCAGGACTCGATATCAACCTGACGGAGTACCCCGATGTCCATTTCCACCGCTCGTTCCGTTTTGTTGGTTGAACGTCTACGGAGAAGGAGTAATAACTGAGGGGGACTAGAAAGGTCAAGGGCAATGACCTCATCCATTTTCAGCTCAGCGATATGCATGACCAAATGCGTCCATCGGCTCACTGCTTGGCGGACTATTGGTCATTGTCCTCTTCTTCGAGGGCAAGCGGTTTGAGCAATCAGGTTTTGGTTGCTTTAACTCATCAGCGATATGGAATCAGCCGAGACAGACATCATTCTTCATGCCGGACAAAGAGGCGGATCAACGCATCTTTTCCGGTCGTAGCGCAAGAGTTCCCCCCTAACCTGGTTATACCTGACTTTACTTGATGAACTTTTCGTCCAGCTGTTTTTGCATCACACTTCTTTCATTCTTTGCAGTGACACTTTGTCAGAATGAGTCTCTCTACTGCCATGTCGACGATCAACCTCAACGTCGATCAACCGGGTGAGCGTCAACCTGCCAAGACTCTTGAGGCGTCTGACCACTTCAGCCGTTGCCGAAATCACCGCACCCCAGCTCTCGAGTTCCATCCAGACTTCTCCAGGCCCGAATCTCCCACCATCCTACAAGCGAATATGTCGGCTTCTACGTCGACGCGACCTTCTAGTCGACATCTCCAACTTCTTTTCGAGATGCCTCCACGACTACCATTCCCACGAAGGACGGTTCCCCAATGCCACTGTCGTCAGCCACATCGGGAGGTTTGGCGTTCGTCCTCCAACTCATTCGCGATTCAATGAAGGAGACGATCACAGCTTTCCCACGGAGCTCGATTGCTTGGGAGGCGCTCGTGATCTCCGACGCATACGACATCCCTCTCGTCTGCCTCGTTCTGAAGGTCATCTACGTCACCCAGGATGAGGCCGATGCGTTCATCAGCTTTGCCCTTGCGGCCGCGAATGCCGATGAGACGCTCGCCAAAGAATCGTCAGCTAAGACTGCTTCCGCCATGATTTATCAGATGCCTGCTTTCGCTTCGGATATTCTCAAACGATTCGCGCCGACCTAACTTGACCGTCTCAAGCATCTCCACATATCGCGGCTCCTCGCAAGCGATGCCCCCATGGAGAATCTCTACTCCGGACGGCGCATGAACGACGGTCTTGACGATTTCGGTCGAAAATGTCTGAAGGGCTACAGCTGCCAAGCCTACCGACTTGTTGGCGGAAGGTTTGGACACCTGCGCAACCGAGCGGCAGGGGCGGCACTCGCAGCCGCGAAAGGTAAATGGTCAATACCCCAGGCCATACGCGACGCAGTCGACTGCAGCATTTGTGCTCACAGGTTGCAATGCGTCAGACTCTGGGTAGTGTCGATGATACTATCTGAATATTATCGGTAGGTCAGATCGACGAAGCCCGTTCAAGGGATGCTAACGGCGCGTTGGCCGCAGAGTGCATAGTAGAACTTCACGAAGCGAATGGCGAACCTCATGAGCGAAGTTGAATACACGAGATGAATTGGGTTTGAATAGCCTATGATGACTGTCGAATCGGCCTCGTACACGCCTTCTGTCGAGGCGGTCTCTCGACTCGAGCCACCGTGTGTGACTAGCACGTCAGCGTTCCAGCCGTATGCGGACAATGAGTGATCCCAGACAAGCGTGGGTATCATGCAGAAGCCATTGGGCCACCTGCAACCACCTGGAAACCAGTAAGACTATGGTCTTATTCCAAAACACCCGATTTTCGCTACGCCTTGATCGTATGAATCGTCGCCATGTATATGGGCTACATTGTCCGGAAAACCATGATCACGACGGATCGCTGGAGACGTACCTGTATCAACAACCACATGAGCCTATCCTGATCTCCTCGCGGACGACCCCATACCATATGGGGAACAGGCTACTGACATGATCTCAGAGAACTTGTTCCACATCTTCCGTTCCGCCACCAGCTGCCTTGCCAACTTGACATAACTCCCGATAGTGAGGTCCTTCATACCCCAGGGAGTGATCCTCTTCATCTCGGCTCGGAACTTCTCGCGCCTGGTCGTGATCTCCTCGTCAATATCGTCCCCTTCATCGCGAAATAAACCGGCATCGAAGCCCGGTAGAAGGTGAAGCGGTACAGGCATTGGTTGAGTCGCGGTGTGTGGGATGAAGTGCTGAGCTTTGTGCGTAGTGTACTCGACCTCCCATGCCGGCGCGTCGACAGATTGCAGATCCAGGGCTGGGAGGTAGAACTGGATGTATCCGAGGGGGGCGAGCGGTACATTCTTCCGCGAAGGGGAGTCCTTAGAGTAATACCTAGGCTTGTGCTTGAATGCGCAATGCGGCTTGTCCTCATTCTCCGGTCGGGAACAGTCTTTTTTTGGCTGGTCATGTCGTTGACCGCCTTTCCGTTTCCTCACGAGCTCGTTCGGATCGGCATGGTCCTCGTCATTTCCGTCTCGGGTCACTCCACTGATATTGTAGCTGTACCGAGGTCAACTTGTCCACATGTAGAGTGAGCAACTCCTCACGTGTAGACCCGAACACCGGGAAGGTAAGTCGGAATGACGCTCGGTGCCACGTTCATCACCGCGTAATCCTTCAGCTTGATCTTCTGTGGTCCAGGCATCTCTCCAAAGTCCTTTTTCAGCTCATCTTGCAGACCGTTGTTGGCTGATCGACCACTGATCCGATATGGACTGGATGCGCTGAGGGTGGTGTTCGACGACGTGGAATGGACATTGGTGCCGGACTCGAGCTCGTCCACGTCGATGAAGAAGAAGTGGTCAACATTCCTGAGAGGGTCAGCCCTCGTGTCGGGAAGAGCAAAAGGCCTAGCAGTGCCCACTCACATATGTCCGAACAGGTGACCGACGATGGTGTCTTGATACCGGAGCGCGAGATCCCCATACCGCAAGTCTGGAGCTTTTCAGTACCGCAAATGTAGCCCGAAAGATCGAAACTCACAGCAGTTGTCGTAGTAATGCCCCATATGAGGCGGCACATGGCCAGTCAACCAGACCTGCATGCCCCTCTCCCTGAACTCTTCAAGCTGCACCTCTAGCCAATCCATCTCGAGGGCACCGGGATCATTTGACCGATCCCTGCATCCGTCGACCACTGGAAGGACCGAATCAGCTGTACTTCCCGATCGATGGAGCTTTTACTGACGCGTATTCGAGTCATACCAGAAAAGCGTGTTGAGCGAGATCACCCCCAGGCGATCGGGTACGACCTCGGCAGAGAAGTAGGCGCCTCGCTCGAACACGTGTCCGAAGTCGGAAGGGATGAAGTGTTTCCAGATACTGCGTCGGTATCAGCTTTGCTTACCTAGTCTGAGAGCTCGCAATTCACTGCAGGAACTCGGACGTGACGGAATTAGGCCCTGGTGCCAAGACGTTGTGCGGGTATATGTCATTATTCCCCATACTGGGAATGATCGTCACATCGCTCGGGAAGGTATCGCGCATCTTGTCGACCATCATCCGGTTCGAATTGAAGATCTCCTTGGGGGTTCGAGGGAGCAATCGGTCAATGTCATGCCTGACAGCCAGACGACCAACACGCTACGATCAGCGGATGATGGACCCAAGTTGAAGATCCGACTGACCGAGCATTATCCCCTGTCCAGACGACGAAATCCACCTCGTCCGCCCATTCCTTCTTCAGCCAGTCAAAAGTCGCATTGACGAGCGACATTGGGGAGTCACAATCCCTGGAGCCTTATGAGCTGCATGTTCTGCAAACCAGCAAACACGATCTGCTTGCGGCAGAGAGAGGCAGCTCACGAAACTCCACTGCCCCACTTCCCAGCGACCGCATCCTTCCCCCTCTCCCTCTCCTTACCACCCTCCACCTCGACCCCACCTCGTTCCCCAGGGACTCTACCTTTGCCCTTATCCTTCTTCGGCTTTCTATGACATCCTGATTCGAAGGTCGCCCCAGCTTTGTAGTGTGGGTCTGGGTGGAAGTCCGTGATATGGATGAAGCGGCCCTTTAGCGCTAAATGCCGATCAGCTGGAACCAAGTACAATGGGAAGGGAAGATCAACTCACGACGCTTCTTAGTCGACTTTGCTCGGGACGAGGATGAGTCAGAAAAGGGAGTTTGCTCCGCTGAGACAGCTAAGGCTAGGGAGAGTATGCCGAGGAACGTGGTGTATCGCATAATGCGGGACGGAATAAGAAAGAGGAACGCAGCAATCGAGGAGGAGATGGGGACGAAGGACAGGCTCCTCTAAGTCGTGTTCTGACGATCACTCGAAATCCGTCACGAGCCAGATAGAGCTCATCGGATGGCTGTAGACTCTCAGAATTGGCACGTTCGTGAAACTCTCAGCAAAGAGGCACGATCCGTTCCGAGGGTGTTAGGCGGAACTGTACTCAAACTCCGGTTTGTTAGGCCTGCCGGACCTGGTGTTTCATTTTGCTTGGAGATTTCTTCGCTGAACTTTCTCCCCGTCATTGGATCTCTCTTTCGCCCTAAACCCACCCGGCCCTGGCCATCATGGCGAGTGTCCTATACTGCATTTCTTCTGGAGAGCCAGAGCTGATATGGATTCGGCAGCTGCGACGGCAAACTCGTGAGCGTCGTGAATACATCTTCAAGAAATCTCAAGAATCGCAAGAGCGATCCATCTACGAGCGAAAACAGCGGATCAAGGAGCTTTTAGCTGCTGGGAAGCCTTTACCAACCGAACTGCGGAGTGAGGTGCGGAAGGAGGGTGGACGGGATCTGGTGCTGGACGAAGCTCAAGCTGGTAGGCCGCCATTCCAGGTGGGGAGGGAGGAAGCTGATTAGTCCGTGGATAGAGCCGAAGAACCATGTGGATGACGAATATGCCAAAGTCGGGACGTATGACCCGAAGATTGTCATCACCACGAGCCGATCACCTTCTAGTCGGTTACTCCAGTTCTCCAAAGTGGGTCGAGTCTATCTCAGTCTGCCCAAGCGGTCTTCTACCAGCAAGCTGACGTAGCCGTTTCCCCTTCCTTCCCTCTTCCCCTGTTCCCTCCCCTCTCTTTCCATCCCTCCGCCCATCCTCCAGGAACTCCGCCTAGTCTTCCCCAACTCCTACCGCCTCAACCGAGGCAATACCGTGATCCGTTCCCTCATCCCCGCCTGTCTCTCCCAAAACGTCACCGACCTAATCCTCCTACACGAGACCCGCGGACGTCCAGACGCCATGATAATCTCCCACCTCCCGCACGGACCCACCCTCTCACTCACACTCCACAATGTCACCCTCCGGCACGATGTCAGTTCGAATGCCACCAGCACGGTCAGCGAGCAGTACCCCCATCTTGTTTTTGAGGGCTTTAGTACGACACTGGGGGAGAGGGTCACGGGGATATTAAAGGCGCTGTTTCCCGTGCCGAAGGAGGATGCGAGACGGGTTATGACGTTTGCGAATGAGAAGGATTTCATTAGTTTCAGGTGAGTCCGGGCGTCCCTCTTACTTAGCCCAGATGGCTGCAGTGGTCCCCGATGTGTCCGGCGTTGGAAGGCTGACATGGCACAGGCATCACGTTTTTGCCAAGACTTCGCATAAGGATTTACAGTTAGCAGAGGTCGGGCCGCGGTTCGAGGCGAAACGTTAGTCATCACATCCTCGCCAGCAGGACGCTTGGCTATTGGAGCCAAGTCCTTCAAGAGGGTCGTGAGCTGACAGATCACATGCCCAGCATACGAGATACGGCAAGGAACGATCCACCAGACCGAGGCGGATGTCGAGTGGCTGTTGCGACCGTACATGCGGACGGCCAAGAAGCGGAATCAGATGTAGGGCCGTACCGGCTTAGACTTTGTTGTATTGTATCTTCAGCATTGCATGGGTTGATCAATATGAACGGCCAAAGCTGCGAATCGAGCAAACAGGCGCAGCTGAATGAGCGGAAACTCGCTATGATCGATGATATGACATAAACTTGGCCACATCATGCAGATCTGCCTAGGCTATCTACACCGACGCGGATGATAGGCCTAACGAATGCGTTGCTTAATGAATGAATCTTTGGATGACTACCTATGACATGAATGTGAAATGCTGACGGCGGAACGCACGATGCGACATGAGTCATGGCTTGAACTGTTGTTGCGAGAATGAGAAACGATGCTGTAATGGCGGTTTTCGTGAAGTTACGTGAAATGATGGTCGCAAATCTAGTCGTAGAGCATCGAGGCTTTCGTTTTTGGTGGAACTTTCGTGATGGTCGTTTCAGCTCGTGCCGGAGCGGCTCCTTGAGCCGATAGTTTGGATGAGACCGCTTTACTCGGTCAGCAGCGTAGAAGTGTGAAGCAATACACTTACAGGGAGCGAAGGAGATCATTGCCGCTCTGCGCGTTGCGTAGTGTGGTGCTGTACGAGCGACAAACCTGGCGGACGCGGATGTGCTCGGAAGGAGTGAGCTAGGTGGCTGGTAAGTGTTGAGGTGTTGTGAGTATGGTCAAACATACACAAGATAGGAAGAAAGCTGTGGGAGACGATCAGTACTATAGCTTCAGGTCATAGGTGAATCCGCTTACTCAGGTGCGCCTTCCCGATGGAAGAAGTTGCTATAGCCACAATGCCCGGAGTACGACTTTACCAATCTCAGCACACGACCGATGAGATCGAGGTCTTACTCACCCATCCTCTTGCGAGCAAATTGCATCGACGTACTTGACGATGCTCGCTCGGCCGCCCTCTGTGAGGGCAATCTTTGCGAAGTTCACGCCGTGATGGGTCGTGGCCACCGGTGGGTAAGCTTGAAGAATCGCAGTACAGGTTGTGTGGTACATCGCCGGGTAACCGATGAGCTTAGTGATCACGAAGCTGCATATCCCGTCAATGCAATTTTTTCGAGCAGGAAGACACATACTGGCCAAATTGATTGTTGGCGATACGTGACACGTCGTCAACAATCTGTCAAGAGCCTCAGTAGGGTTCGACACCGAGAAGGTGACGACCACCTCCCGGAAGCAAGGATCCTACGGGAATTCGGAGATTAGCGCTGATGTATTCGTTCGCCCGTCAGAACTCACCATGAGATCCTGGGATCCGAATACCTCAAACACCTGTTGCACGGCTATGGAACCATGCTGTAGACTACGTTAGTATCAGGTTTGATACCTGATGGAGACCGCCGCTCACCTCGTTGGTGCAGGCCAAATCCGCCCATTTCCCCTCCATCTCCTGGTTGATCCTGTTCCTACAGTCAGTAACGTGCGGCAAGAGCTGTTCAACTTACTCGTGAAAGATTTCAAAACGCCTAACCTGCCTGCACTTCTCAAGGTACTAAGGGCCAGCGTGAGCGGAGCGCGAAGAAGGGGGAAGAACCACTCACTTCCCTCCATAATCTCCTTGCACCTGTTTTGAGCGATTCAAAGATTCCGTGCTTCAAGAGCGCTTCCGAGATCGGCTCCTGCAAGAAACGAGCATGTCATCAGCCACGCCTATGTTTGACCGTGTCTGCAATGCACCTCAAGCTCCTTCACCGCAACCGCCTTGCACAAGACATGCGTCCCAAACTTGTCACTCGCAATAGAAACCAAGTCTTCCCTGATCGCCACTTAGTACTTGAAGAAGCTAAGATAAGTAGACAAGGGAGGACGCACTGAATCTCCCTGATGAAGTCGATCTTATCGTCCACCTCGCCCCGCTCGAGCAGCTGTTGACAGAGGTAATTGCCGCACGAGGTGAAGCATAGTGGTTTTGCCCAATCGATGATCGAATTGATGAGGATCGTTGTGGGTTCGGACTCGCGAGGCAGGGCGAGGCGCGTCTTAGCTTGGGGTCAGCCTACGTGTTAGGTACTATCGAGATAGACACTCACCGCCAACGCATTGACCGCTGCTTTAAGGCCCGCACTAATCATAGTCAGCAATACGCTCTGAACCACATCATCTGCTATCGGGCTCACCTCTCAGCGTTGTTCCTCGGTTGCCGATGCGCAATGATCCATACGATCGGGCGTATGTATTCAGTGTGATGCTCTGAGTAGTTGAAGCTGCCCTGAAGAACGCTAGAGACCATATGAGGCGGTGGAATGTAATTGGACTTGTTGGACTGAACGGTGCGATTGGCGGTCAGCTCCCTTCCCCTACGCGATGGACTGAACGGATTGAGCGAATCAAGGATGCTTTACCGCGTCGTCCCCAACCATACTCCTTGTGAGGTGGGATACAGTTTCCTCATCCCCGAAGCGCATTCCTTGACCGGGGGAACCGCCGTATCCCATCTGACCCATACCGTTGCTAAAGTTGTCGAATAACATCGAGCAGTTTGCGCTGACCGAAGGAGTCACGTATCCAGAGGGAGAGTGAGTACCGGAGTCCTGTTGTTGATGACAGAACGTCAGCAATCCATACGATGTTGACCAATCACAAGAAGGGGAAGAAGCGGAACTCGAAGACTGGTACATTCGGAAGCAGGTCAGGTAGAAGGCGGAGGGAGGAAGGTCATGCGCCGTTCCGACCCCAAAAACATGGAGAGACTGCTGACGGGACAACAATGAAGATGGACGATGAGACGTAGTAGATTGCGTACAACGCCGAAGGCAGTGCTCACCACGAAGGACCTCTCCCTCAGCCTAGTATTCTCAAACGACAACTCCCTGATCTTGGCCTCCGCCGCTGCAAGTCTCTGAGCTCTGCCATCAGTCCGGCTTCTTTGGTTTCGACGAAACAGGTGGAGGACCTGACGGGAAGAGAAAGGGACCGGACTCACCTCCTCAAGATTAAAATTGCGCCGCTGACTGGGAAGCGATGGGAGCGGAGGACCCCAGACACCATTGGGGTCGGCGGTGATGAATGGTGAAGAGAGAGCGAAGGAGTTCTGGTTACCTGGAAGCTCGTTGAGCTGCGACGCATATTAGCCTCAGCCATCTACCAGTACAGAATTCCGTGTTGGATCCCTGTTGAAGGGAAGGGAAAGCTCACCGGGCGGCGCTCATATCCCCCTCCCCTCTCGCCAAACCCCATAGGCTGACCAAACCCCATCAACCCACCCATGTTCCCCGTCGACCAGCTGCGATACCTATCTGACCAGACCCCACCTTCATCGCCGCCGCTGGCAGGTGTACTCACTTGCGGGGTGTCTGGGGAATTGAGGTTGCTAGGAGGAGTCCAGGGGGTAATGCAGTGGGAGGACATCTCGCCGCAAGTAGGATGTGAGACAGGCTCGCGAAGAAGATGCTTCTCAACAACCGATGGGGGAAGAAACTTGACTTCGGAACGTAGAATGGGGAGGAAGGATGGCTGGGATGATGTAGGGATATGAAGGGAAAAAAAAGGTTTTTAATTTACATGGAGACTAGTTTGGAGAGTGGGCAGGGAAAGAAGTCGCGGTGTCTCACTTTTGAGAGATCGCCACGTGGCAGGAAAGGGTGACAGCTGAAACGATCCCCGAACTGATGGACGTCCTTCTTCTCATCATCCCCGGTATCTCGGTGACCTTGATCCCCAAAGCCATTGCTCAATATGTCCGACGGCAAAGCGGGCCGACTACCATCCACTGAAGAGCTTCGACGTAAGTCCGCATACCCCCTTCTTCCCATCTCATTCCCCTCTTCGGGCCTCGTCTTCCGATCCTCTTAAACTCGGTTGAAACTCTCTGCGATCTGGTACATCAAGCTGACATCCACATTTCCACCTTGCACTCGCCTCATCTCTGCTCGTCCTTCAACTCTTCCAAACTCCCCTCCCCCTCCCTCCCCCACAGGCCGCTACGCCGCACGTGAGGAGCACGTCCGCGAAACCTGGGTCAAAGCGATGGAAGCCCGTCTCGTCCGAGAGGAACTTAAGAAGTGTTATCGAGGCGAGGGGGTGAATCATTTGCAAAACTGCAAGGAGTTGGCGGAGAGGTATGCGGCGATGATTAGGGATAACGCGGTTCGCCTTTCTCTGTTGACCTGGGCTAGCGGGGTTGGGATGAGGCTGATGGGTGTGGGTAGATGAAGGGGTATGTGGTCGTCGACACTGAACAATGAGGATGTAAAGTGAGACGCTGAGAACAGGGGTGCATATGAAGCATGTACGAGTATACCAGATCACATTGTTCGGGTGGGCGGAAACCTCTGTTTCCGAAGCCCTTGACCTGGATCAGTACCTCCCCTGCAGCGAGACCGGATTGTCTGAACAGACTGCCTCTGTACCGATATGTACATGTCTGATCTCTCGCCAAACTACTATGTGATACCGTCCTCATCGTCCTACTGCGATACCCGCAACACCCCACTCACATAACTAACACTACTGTCCCTCCCACTCACACACCGACTACTCTGCTCATACCTCACAAACACAAATTCCGGCCGCTTTTCCTCCTCCTGCTCCTTGTATAGATACTGCACCAAACTCACCAACACCGTGATCGGATTCCGTCCGCAGATCGTGTTCTACCCGTATTATCACCTTCTGCCCAGACAAGTGCGGGTAGAACTCACTTTGGTACGATCGAGATAAGCCTCCCATTTCTCCTTAGCCCCGTCCTCGGCAGGACGGCGTAGGAGGTCCATCCCCTCGTGATCCATGAACTGTATGGATTTCCAGATCGGGCTGTCCGTTGTGGCGGTCACGAAGCGCTTGACTAGGTCGGGTGGCTCAAATGATGCGGGGAGGGTGGATTGTGGGACGGGAGGAACAGGGTTGGGTGGGGAGGGGGCGGTCGTGTAGTATGGAGTATGTGAGAAGCGGGTGCCCCTATCCCGCTTCAGACTGACAATAAAAGCGGAAGGGAAGGCAGGGAATGACCCACCAGTGGCAGAAATCGCTACTGATGACGAAGAACGTCCCATCGTCCGCCCAGTACTTCGCCAACACCTTATCCAGCTCCGCCTGTGTATTCCGACTCGGATGCCCGACCAACAGCGGTACCAATCGCAGATCGTCCCTCCTGTACCGTATGACAGCTCCACATCTTGCTCATGTATCGGCCAGAGACGTACCCCGTGAAGATATGCCGGATGTAAGGCAGGTGCATCTCGAGCGAATGTTCCTCCTCGTCGACGCCAGGTCTCATCTCCTGGAAGATCTTGGTCTTCCTCAACTCGTCAATAGCTTGGGCCATCAGCACTTCTACTCCCTGATTCGGTGAGAATCACGTACTTTCGAGACACAGCGGGATCTCGCCGAGTGGGGTATCATAGGAGTGGAAAGGGGAGAGCGCGATACCGTTGATGTATGCATGATGTGAGGGACCGAGGAGGAAGACTCGTTTCCTACCGAGACATCAGCATCGAACAGGCTCGAACCTCTGGACAGCTTGGAAGCTGCGGGAACGAAGGGGATGGCACGTACACCTTCTGGGTTGGGATCGCGGCGTACGCCCAAGCTGCTGTTGGACCAGAGTACGAATAACCCGCATGACTACCTTGTCCACCCTGTCAGCCCCTACTTTTCGGCTTGACTCAGGAATTATAGGGACGAAGGGGTAGACTGACGGCGCGATGATGGCTTTTGCGTTTCCTACTGGAGGGACGTAGTCGAGTTCGGGAAGAAGAGTGACTTTGGAAAGGTTGGCGGCGAGCTCGGTTCTCAGCTTCTGGCCTGAAATGAGGACTGTCAGCGGTGTGGTATAGGTAGATGAAGGGACGAATGTTGACGGACCATCAGAGGTGTACCAGCTCCCTGCGTGGGTCGCTTCGCGTACTGAGCTGTCGAGTAGAAGTTCAGCGGTGTCTTGGATTGGTACGGATCGTAGACCTACTGAGCCGTCATTGTAGCGGAAGGGTCAATGTCAAGAATGCATAGACAGACTGCAAGAGGACGACATATAAGGCTGGGGCTGCGATTATGCCACGCAACCTAACATCCTCGGGGTGTGGGGTATATATACATGGCGTTACATGAGGGCTATATGATGCGAATATATACAGTGCAGGGGGATATGAACAATGGGTACGGAGACGTTGCAAGGCGGGAGCTATATGAGTCCGCTCACATGCCGTACGAGGTCTGAGACTGTCGAACCGAGTGCTACATCGCTCGTGAGCGCCCCACACAATATCGGAATTCCTCACCATCCGCTTCGGCTGACCACTTCGCTTCCGAATACACCCTCACGCAATCCTCCGTCCCGCTCGGCCTCACAAACGTCCTCCCCATCTCGACCTTCCTCATCGCCTCGTCAATCTCCCTCTGCAAGCCCTCTGGAGTCTCCAATCGCCTCTCCGCGTCGGACACGGTGAAAATCGTTCGATCCGGGACCTCGACCTTGAATAGGCGGTTGGGCAGATCTTCGTACGCGGCATCCCATTCCGGCGCCCCCCAGCCACGATGAGCAAGGACGAACTCGACCAGCAGCATGTCTGACAGAGCATCGCCGACGGCCTGGTTGATAAGTTCAGAGAAGGCAAGGAGCTGTTTTATGGCGTTTGCGGAATCGGGAGAGTGGGGTTGGGCGGATCGTAAGGTAGTAAGGGCGGAAGGGGAGAAGAGGACCGTGCCATGACCATTGGCCTCGAAGTAGACTCCAATGTCGAAACGCTGGGCCGCATGGTGGAGATACTTGACTCCTGTCGAGACGCATGTCACGGGAATGTTTCGCTGACATACGATTAAAGGTGATTCAGACCATGAGGTTCACTCACGCTTTTGAGGTATTTCGTCGAACTTCCGTTCGCATAGGCCGTTTGTACCACCCCAACCTTTAGCTTCGCATTCCCTTCGAGTTTCGCCTTGTTCACCAAGTCGCCCAAGAACATCGCCACCATGACCGCGATCTTATCTCCATCCAATAGGCGGAAGGTCTTCCCGTCTTGCAGGTAGTAGTACATGATCCGGTCGGCATCCCCGTCCAAGGAGCAGCCTCGGACACCGGGCTTGGCGAGGATGCCAGAAGAAGCGATTGAAGGAGGAAGAGCTTGTTTGGTTTTGACAAAGTCAGCTCCGCATTGCGAGTTGAGAGCGCCGGGAGTTGTGGTGGACGCATTGAGCGAATAAAGGGGAAGGGTGTCGCCTATGTATTTGGCTAGGTCGGCCAAGGCAAGTGCTCCTACTCCATTGGCACAGTCTACGTAGAGCGGTGGTAGTGGTCCTCGATTGCCCTATCCAGCTGATCATCGTCGCTCAAAGGTGAACATACTTCAGCTCACCACGAGCGTCTTGAAGGCCGCCGCCATCTTCTGGAAATACCCCTCAGATGTCGGCTTCCCATACTCCCCCTTCTTATCGTTCTTCGCCTTGACCACGTAATGCAGGATGGGTGTTGTGGTGATGCCGAGATCTACTGTCTTCGTACTGCTTCCGAAAACCGCCAAACCCTTCTCAAGTGCGGTCACCAGCTCTTCACCGGATGGTCGGGTATCTCGTGCATACACGATGGAAGCTGGGGCTGAGAGGTCGACGCGAAGATGGGTCGCCAGGGTCGTGAACGTGGAAATCAGGGAAGCGGTGGTAGGGCAATTCGACAGGGCGGTCGCATGGGCCTCCCAGGATTGATCGAGCATCTCGCCAGAAGGGTCTACGAGCTTTACGCCATTGTCCTATACAGGAAGCAGATGAGCGGATGTCCGCAGGAGACAGGAGCGGAGACTTACCGCCTCTGGATTGTGGGACGCCGTTACCATAACTCCTATGGTCGCACCCTTCAATCGCTTGGACCGAAGAACTGCGAGATGGGCGATTCGAAAGACGACAGAAGGCAGCTTGCTAGCTCTAAGGAACATCCTGTTAGCTGCGATGCTCATGTGCCGCCATGCTCGCCGTGGGCACAGCAAAAGGCAGCTCACAGAGTCCTAAAGCCGGCGGTCCCATAGGTGAATGTCACCCCTTCCGGCTTCGGGTACTCGTCTGCCGCTTTCTCGAGTGATTCGAGAAGTACCGCATGGTCAGGCGCAGCCTTGACGGGCGAGGTCGACATCTTTCTGGATGTCGGTACTCCTTTTGCGCGATAAGTCCAATTGTTGTAAGACCCGAAGCCGAGGCCTAGTCCACGTGAGTTTTGCACCGACGTCGATAAGGACCCGGAAGCAGTATGCCACGTCATTGTCCTGACTTGCGAATTGTGCTGCATCCTCGCCGTTCAGTCAGGTGCCTTTCACTCCTGCCCACTTCTTCTAACTCTCGGTAGCCTTGAGAAGTTATTCCACTGAGACGCTAACGCAAGAAGACCCTTTTCTTCGAGATACCAGGGGAGCCGCCATCATGTCTCGACCGTCTACGGTTTCACGAAGCCCTTCCCGCTCATCACGTCCACGAACTATTTCGCCAGACGAGGCCCTTGCCTCTAAGCGCAAACGGTAAGTCAAGATGCCTGTCACACACTGGCGGTCTTCGTCATACCCTGATTATCCGCTGATATGCTTCCAGGTCTATCTCTCCCAGCCCTCGCGACCGTTCTCCTTCCCCGCTATCTCGCCGTCGCCGCTCTCAATCTCCACCGCCTTCCACACGACCCACCCCCGGACCCAATGATCCCGTCTTAGACCAGCCAAAGGTCATGGACATCGATCCACACCGTCGTCGCGCGCGGGAAGCAGCCATGCTTGAAGCGCAAATTGCTTCCGAACTCAAAGGGAACGTGAAGGCAAATGGCAACGGCAATTCGGCTGGAAACGGCACGATGGCAGTCGCGGACGGGGGCGCCAAGGCGGAGTTTGCCAAGCTGCTCGGGTCGAGGAGCGGTGGAGCATATATTCCGCCTGCGAGATTGAGGGCGATGCAAGCGGAGGCATCGAAGGACAAGAAGAGTGCGGAGTATCAGAGATTGAGCTGGGATGCGCTCAGGAAGAGCATCAATGGGTTGATAAACAAGGTGAGTCATTCGATGCGGTGTCGAATATCGTTCTTGATAAGATGAACTTGACGTCGCTGACTTGATGGCAGGTCAACACATCGAACATCAAGCACGTCGTGCCCGAACTTTTCGGCGAAAACCTCATTCGAGGCAAAGGCCTTTTCGCACGGTCCATTATGCGCGCTCAGGCGTCTTCATTACCCTTTACTCCAATCTTCGCTGCATTGATTGCGATCATCAATACGAAACTGCCGCAGGTCGGAGATTTGGTCTTGGTCCGACTGATCAGCCAGTTCCGGCGAGCTTACAAGCGGAATGACAAGGTCAGTACTGCCATCATCGATTGGCATTACCGAGTGCTGATACGGCTCTCAGATCGTCTGCCACGCCACATCCACCTTCATCGCCCACCTTTGCAACCAATACGTTGCCCACGAGATTGTCTCCCTTCAGATCCTCCTCCTCTGCCTTGATCGACCCACAGACGACTCGATCGAGGTCGCCGTTGGCTTCATGCGAGAGGTCGGTCTGTTCCTGTCCGAGAACAGCCCCAAGGCGAACAACACCGTCTTCGAGCGATTCCGTGCGGTACTCCATGAAGGCGCCATTAGCAAGCGGTGCCAGTACATGATCGAGGTGTTGTTCCAAGTGCGAAAGGACAAGTACAAGGACAACCCGGCAATTGCGGAGGGGCTGGATTTGGTGGAGGAGGACGAGCAAATCACGCATAGGATCACTTTGGACGACGAGCTGCAGGTGCAGGAGAGCCTGAGTGAGTGATCGCTGTCTCTTGATCTCCATCGGGTTTTGTCAGATAAAGCGGTGACTGATGCTTTCTGCAGACCTGTTCAAGGTCGATCCGACCTTCCTGGAGAACGAGGAGCGTTACGCCGAAATCAAGCGGGAGATCTTGGGTGATTCAGAAGATGACGAGGAGTCAGGCAGTGAGGATGAATACTCGGACGAGGATGAGGAGGACGGCGATGTAGCCCCAGAGAAGGTTGGGATCACGGATATGACCGAGACGAACCTCATCAATCTGAGGCGGACGATCTACCTTACCATCATGAACTCGGTGAGTGATCCTTGTTGGTTGGCAAGGGGCGTACTGATGCCGTCTGCAGCTCAACTTCGAGGAAGCGGTGCACAAGCTTATGAAGATCAATATGCAAGAAGGCCGAGAGGTATGTTCGGGGACTTATGTGTAGCCCAAGGCTGACGGCTCTCTCAGATTGAGCTGTGCAATATGGTCATCGAGTGTTGCTCTCAGGAACGATCCTATTCCAACTTCTACGGTCTGATTGGCGAGCGGTTTTGCAAGCTCAACCGAGTCTGGACCGACAACTTTCAAGAAGCTTTCCAGAAATACTACGACACCATACATCGATACGAGACCAACAAGCTCCGGAATATCGGTCGGTTCTTCGGTCATCTCCTTGCCTCCGATGCGATCTCTTGGGCAGTCCTCCACGTGGTGCACATGAACGAGGAGGAGACTACATCTTCATCGCGCATCTTCGTCAAGATTTTCATGCAGGAGATGATGGAGGAGATGGGTATGGGCAAGCTTGTCGAGCGATTCAAGATTCCCGATCTCCGACCGGCATTTGCCGGAATGTTCCCGATGAACAACCCGAAGAATACCAGGTTCGCCATCAACTACTTCACCTCGATCGGTCTCGGTAAGGTCACGGAAGATATGAGGACGTACCTCCAGAACGCGCCGAAGCTGCTGGCAGCTCAGCATGCGGCGATGAAGGCGGCCGAGAGCTCGGAATCAGACTCCGATACGGACTCGAGCTCCGATCTGAGCTCGAGTGATGATGACAGCGAGACGGAGAGTGGTGCCTCGTCGCACTACCCGCGAAGGAAGAGGGGGAACTCAGATACTCCGCCGCCGAAGAAGAGGTACAGCGATTCGCCCCGGCCAAAGAGGAGATACAGTGACGAGTCCCCACCGCGTAGAAGGTCGCCGCCACGCAGGCGAGACGAGTCCCCTCCGCGGAGGCGCTGGGCTGACTCGCCTCTGCCGCGTTGGAGGGACTCGCCACCTCCTCGTCGAAAGGATGATTCGCCGCCTCGTCGGGTGAACGGGAGCTCAGCCCCTCGAAGGCGATACAGCGGGTCTCGGTCACCACCACGAAGGAGATATGGATCAGACTCGCGATCACCTCCTCCTCGTCTAGGGGCAGATGTCTCTCCACCTCTCCGGAAACGCGACATTGCTCCCCGCTCACCACCTCGGAGGCGAAGGGACTCGGTCTCACGATCCCCACAGCCTAGAAGGAGAGACGACGCAGATCGCTCCCCGACACGGAGGAGGGTAGCGTCTCGGTCCGCTCCGAGGAGGACGTACGACGATTCGAGAAGGTCATCTCCAAGAAGGAGCGTGAGGGATGATGATACTCCACCGAGGAGGCGATAGATAGGCGTTGCAACAAGCGTCATTGCTCGAAGATATCGAGGGGTTTTGCGGTCGTTGGCCTTTGACCATGGGGGGGAAAAGCGTCCTGTAAGATTGTGGCATGTATGCAGTCTTTCGAATCCAGTGGCAACTCCGTGCATGCGGAGGCAAACTAGTACCGGACTATGATTGCGTATGATTCTTCCGCAACTCTCCATGTCGTTAGAGTTTGCTCAAGCAGCTGCGCTTCCCATTCGTCATCCCCAATGTCTGCCTCTCCCAAGCCTCGATCAACATCGGCTTCAAATCCTTCTTCACCACCTTCCCATTAGCGTTCCGCACTACCCACTCGTTAGCCCTCATCGATTCACCACAGACAAATACTCACGGAGTGGTCCATCATTGATGAAAATGATAGCCGGCCAAGCGTGACGTGCCAATCTAAGCTCTCCATCAGCCTTGTTTCATGTGTAAGAGGTGAATGCTCACCTCGGCTTGACAGCGTCGAGCAAGTCATGCTCATTCACGTTCCCAGCTTCGGAGCGGAGCGAGACCATCACTCCTACCCTTTCACCGAGGCGCTCATCGGGGACGCCGATGGCTACTGCTTCCGAGATACGTGAATCGGCATAGAGAGCGTTCTCAACGTCTGAGGAGACAATCTAGTCATATCAGTTCTGAGCCAATTCAAGCACAAAGGTTGACAGACATTTTCGCCGCCGCGGATGATGATGTCTTTCACTAAAGAAACCAGTCAGTGAAACATGTGGGGCCGGGGTCAGAGCTCACGCCGGTCTTTGATAAACAGGAACCCCTCGGAATCGACGAGTCCGATATCTCCAGTATCGATCCACCCATCTTTGTCGATCGCTTTGCGCGTAGCCTCTGCACAAGCTCAGCATACATCCGTTGTGAGGGGAAAGAGCGCACCCTCGTTGTTGTAATAGCATTTCATGATTTGCGGTCCTCGTATCAGCAGCAGTCCGATCTGGCCGGTAGGCAGTGGTTTACGGGATTCGGGATGGACGATGGCGAGGTCCGCGACGGGTACGGCCGGGCCGCTGTTCCATCAGCTAGCACCTGCGCAGTCCTTGATGGACCTACGTGCTGTCTGGCTGTCGTATGATGTTGTCAGCCATAGTCTAGGAGAGCGAGAGAAGCATACCCTATCCACGTAGTCCTGTCCGGCGATCGAGCACGCATACGCGTTGGTCTCCGTCATACCATATCCTTGTACCCTAGCCTCTCATTAGTCCGGTACTCTAGAAGAGTGAGAGGAGGACACACAATCCCGCATTTGGCCATCTCTTCTTGACCTCCGCCGCAAGCACCTTACTGGGCGGTGCGCCGCCGTACAAGACCGTATCGAATATCCTATCCTTCTTCAAACCCTGACTCTGCAGGATACTAGACACCACTGCCGGAACCCTGAGCATTTTAGCTTGGCCGAGTTCCGACGACACCGGGCTCACCCGCCAATGACCTTGACATTTTCTGACTCGATCAGCCGTATCGCCTCATTGATGTTCCACTGATGCAAGAGGACCAGCTTTGCACCGGCGAAGAACGCACGCATGAGCCATGAGAGGCAGCCGGTGACGTGGAAGAGCGGTATGGCGAGGAGGAGGGTACGTTGGGGATCGGACTTTTGGGGTACAGGAGGGATGGGTAGGCCTGCGCGGAGAGCGGCACGAGCGGGAGCTGTGGCGCTTCAGCGCGGTGGGGAGATCGTGAGCGGGATAGTACGAACCGACCATGCCGGAGTAGATGTTTGAGAGGGCCATCCGCTGGTTACTAAGCGCAGCCTTGGGTGGTCCGCTCGTACTGTAACAGTCAGCATATCCAGAGGTGGAGGAGGGTGAGGTCTACCCTGAGGTGAAGAAGATCACGGCGTCGCTCTCAGGTTCCAACCCATAAAGTCCATTCCCATTTCGGACATCCCGGACCGATAAAGTCTTCTTGCTGAGAAACTGTTCGAGATCCTGAAATGCATGTCAGATTCTAGAGCCGGCGATTGCGATCGAGACTCACCTTGACCCCTCGCTGGATCTCGCTGGGTAGAGAGGCGGTACTTGACCAGCAGAACATCTAACACCATCAGCTCGCGATCGAAGCTCGAAGGAGACGTTCACCTCGCCGACACCTTTGTCGGACAAGGCGGCTGCGGACCCGGCAAGTACCGCAGCTCGATCGGCGTCGAGGAAGATGATGTCAGGCTTCGACACCGTCAGACAGTGTATCAACGCGTCCTTCGGTCTGACTCGTCCATCAGTCTTGGGTAGTCCCCAAGCGAAGGACACCTGACGCACAGCCAGGCATTGAGAGCAACGGCGATCCCCCCCATCAAATGCGTCGCCACAAACGCCACGATCCATCTAGGCGATTCCCTGTCAGCACGCCTCAACCACACATGTGCTCCCGATTTCCTCCACCCCCGCTGGCCCCGCCCCCCCCCCCCCCCCCTCTTCCTCTCCTCCTCCTCCCGCCCAAACTCACCCAGTACTGTTCGCACCCCCAATCCCCACCCGACTCCCAATCCCCAGATCCTGGCTCTGCATCCAAGCCGCCAAGCTCAAAGCTCGATTAAGGACCTCTCCGTAGGCGAGGTGTTCTCGTCCTTCCGGTGTGGATGTTGGAGATGAGAGGAAGGTTCGGTCGGAGTAGATGGACATGGTGGACAGGAAGAACTCTCGGAATGTCGGTGGCAGCTAGAGAGGCACCGATCAGCTTGGGAATGAATGAGAGGGGATGAGGGCTGAGAAGGAGGGGGGCAGAGGAGGACATACATTCTTCCACGTACGGATTTTCTGGCCGGACTGGATGACTTCTTCCATTTCGAGAACCTCTCCTGGCGCAGTCATGAAGCGGTCGCCTACGCAATGACATCAGTGATCTTCTGGGCACGTCTCCGAGATTGCGTTGACACGTGATCTTGTCCGTGAGAACACGCATCGACCGAGGTGAAGGGAGATGAGGGATCGGCTGGGCTCACATTCCGCGATGCTCGGCTTGGGCGGCATGATGAGCTCGGTGGAATTTTCCTGACTTATCGTCTCTGGCCAAGTGACGGATCTTCAAGTCTGACGGAAGTGTACGTTCTTGGTGATGGGTAGACTCGCTAGCTTGAGCAGAGGTCAAGAAGCCATTGCTGGATTCTGGGCAAGCTCCGGAAATGCAACGACCCGGTAAATCAAAGGTGCCGGTTACCGGAAAACCCAGCTTCGCTTCGCACAAGCGCTTTTGACAGGTTCCGCCGGGCCCTCATTGGCAAAGGAAAATTCAACGATAATACATCATTTCGTGATCTATCTCTCATCCCCGCCCTTCAAATTGCGCGATCGCCTGACTGACCGAGCTCTTCGTCCCATGTCCATACTGCATTGATCGAGATCAGCTTATCCTTCCAGCCCAGAAGCAAATACTCACCCCTCCAACAGGTGTCGCTGCCTTTGCTCTCCGTGTTGCAGAATCAGCTGCATCTACGACAACTATGAGAAGCCCCTCAGTGGAGGTTACGATAGACTCACTAGCCCCGCCATCTATAGCTCCCACGCCTCCGTCCATCAAAGGCTCACGGCTCATATTGGTCATCGAGGCGGTCACGCTTTGCGAAGGCACTCGTCCCGGAGCGGGACGGGGTCCTCGAGCACCTTGGACTCCGTCAGCTTCCGTTCGCTTACATAATACGATAATCAAAGCAAGACTCACCTTTCGGTCCCCGCATCCGGGTGACCTCGCCAGATGTCGCCCGCTTCAGTGCCGAAGCGCCGCTTGCGATCGGAGAATCGGCATCGCCAGGCTGATTCAACTTCTCCATGGACTCGACTATCGAGGCTGTTGGCGAAGTGATGGAATCATCTAAGGGTAAGCTTGGGATGGGCGGATCCGGAACCCTCCCATCCGATTCGACCGGAGGTTGAGGTGTCGGTGGGACGACCATGATGCTATTCTCCTCAACTTCCTCCTTTTCTCGCTCCGGCTCAGGCTCCTTACGGATTGGTATCCCCAGCCCCAAAGCCGCCGCTAAGCTCTTCCGGCTCATGGTCGGTGACGGACTGATCGCTCGCGGCGGATTTTGCAAGACCCTCTGCTGCTCGAGCAACTCCCTTGGATCGGTTTCAGTACTGAGCCGACTTCGCGAGATTCGCTGATCCACAAGGGCGGTCCGTTTTCGTACCGGCATGACCCGATCGGATTCGGCTTTCTTCTTCTCCACCAGAGATGGGAAGACCCTGGGATACAGGTTGATCAGGTCGGCCAGGAAAAGCGAAGGTGTTCGGTCATGGATGATGAGTTCGGTCTCGTATTGAGGTCTCAGTACGCCTAGACTGGTCAGTAAATCGCGCTCAGGTCAGAAGGAATGGCCTACATCGTCCAATAGACAGGGCAAGCTTGGTGACATATACGTCGACAGGTTCATCTGACTTGGTGTGTTCGATCATGCTGTCATTTGTTAGTGATGCACGCATGACTGGGAAAACTCACTCCTGTAGATGCTTGACGACGGCATCTAAGACATAAAGTTGTACAGCCGGCAGCCTAGCGAGAACCGATGTGACAGCTGAGGTCATGTCTCTTTCCTGATCCGCGCCGACTGCTTTACCATGAGTGACCGATAATCTCCCCTCAAGGCGTACGTACCAGAAGGATAGACCCCCTTCGCATCTTCCCAGCCCTCCCAGCCCAGAACTGGTGGGTTCAACTCTGAGAGGTACAGCTTGACAGTCCCAGCCACGACAGGCACATTGAACTTCCTAACCACATTCACAATATCCTCGATCGAGGTCTTGGAATTGTTAATGGCGTTCCGCAACATGTGCGTTTCCAGCAGTGGTACTTCGTATATCCAGGCTTTCCGTCGGTCTACGCCACAGGATCTCAGAAGCCTCTCAGTCCGAAGTAAAGTCCCTCACCGTCCTCTGAAATCCCCTCGTACAGCTCGGTCAGTCCCCGCAGAAGTGCCTCCAGAGCTTCCGGGATCGCTCCTTTAGGTCGAGGTGGCATTCTCACCATACTCTTCCAACCCAGCTCGCCGGACCATTTCCGTAGATCGATACCAAAGTTTACCTCAGGAACGTCCGACTCGATCGATTCGTAGACATGTGGTTGGGGACGGAAAGACCCGGTCCGATTCCCCTCGATCAGAGCTTTGACGTCGGCTTCGGGATTGAAGGCTTCCACGGACAGTGAGGTAGATTTATTTAGGTCGGAAAGGCGAGCGGGGAGACGAGCGAGAGCTTCGTCATATTGATTCCAGACTGGGAGATGTCAAATCAGTGTTCAATTGATGTATGGCCTACGCACCAGCTTGAATGACTCCCAGTCGTTCCCTCTCCCACCGCTCCCAAACCCGAAGACCTCGCTCGATACGCTCTTCCATTTCCAGTCGCTTGTCTTCCGCGCTCCTCACGCCCTCTTTATAAGCTTCATCCGCCTTTGCGGCCTCTCTGCGGAGTCTCAGATGTGCAGGCTCATCGGATAGCCCCAGCGCGCCAGGAAGGTACGACTTGAACATCGATTGAAGATTTGCGCTTGTGGATGGTGATAAAGGTGATAGGATGGAGGGAGTCGAAGGAGAGGGATTCTGCTTGAGGGTGTAGTACGTATCGTAGCTCGCGTCAAAGCCACGACCGACGCCTACTCGGCTGAGATAGCCCATCTTGTGGAGCTCGCTTGCGGCCTCGACACACCGCTCCCAGTCGCCACCAAAGCTCTCTATATTCTCACGCAGCCAGTCGACCACTTCTTCCCCAGAAAAGGTTCTTTCGTAGGTCCCGAGGATGGTACTTCGCTGTCGGCTAGCTGACACGGCTTGAGACCGAGAGGAAGACAAGTCAGGCGAGTTGGCGGCGTGTGGCGCAGGAGTCGTGCGGAGGTGATTGTCGAATTGATCGAGCAGGTCATGTAGGAGGTTTGGGTGAAGCGACAATCCCGAAAGCAAGATTTTCTCGGAGTTGGCGTCGACGACGGGAGAGCTTGAACCATCCTTGCGTGGCACAGGAGGAACGACGGAAGGCATCATCGGCTTCCCGTTAGGTTCGGTAGGTGGGATGAACGCGTCGTCCTTCGTGGGACTCCCTCTGTCGGAGGACACGCTAGGAGGTGGCGGCAGGGTTTTTCCGTCAATAGAGACCGCTAGTCGGCTACCAGGTTGAGAAAGGGATTTTGCCGTGCTTGCTGCGCGGAGCTTCTCGTTGATCCGATCTGCGACGGTTCCAGACCGTCGGAGGGCGTCGTATTGAGGTTTGGGCGAGGAGGTGTAGCCGTCTGCGACAGATGAGCGGCTCGAGGAAACTGTGGCTGGAGCGAACTTCACACTGTAGCTCACGGTCAGCTTCTGGGTAGAACAGCGAGACATGGACACTTACTCATCCTCGCTGTCATCTGCAGCTCTTGATTTGCTCAAGTATGACTGCCGCAGCTACCGCCACGTAAGCCATTGAATCTCATGATGTGTGGCGACTGCTCGACTCACTGACACGAGCTTCTGCACATCCTTCTCCCAGCTTCCAATGACACCTCCCTTACTCAGCAGCTCCTCCTTAGCCCCCGTCATTCGCACCTCATGTCGTTCCTTCCACGAACTGAATGAAAGCAGGATACCCCTCTCCAGCTCCGCAGCGAGTGCACGATGTGCCTCTCCTCGTGCCGAGGAAGCTCCGCGGAGGATCAGGAGCGTATGCTGTAGCGAGGAGGAGGACTGAGAGGTCGAGGACTGGTGCGTAGAAAGTAGGGTCGAAGCTAGAGCGTTGTGGCCGGTGACTTGGAGCTGAGGTTGAGAAGTCAGCTGGATGGCCGGGTCAGAGTCGGAGCTCGTCCGACCCCATCGCAAGCTCCTGACAGCTCACCTCGATGAAGTCGGCAACCTCGTTGTTTTCCAGGCAACCCTGATAATACAACCTAGTCAGCATGATTGCATCGTCTGCCCCATTGTGCAGATTCTACAGCTTGAGTTTGGGAAAGTGGGTACGAGTCATCGCTGCTCGACAGAAACCCCACCTGTTCCAGATTCTTGAACAGAACCTCGAGGCCCGAGCGGTAGTCGGGCGACCAGAATGAGTTGTAGAAGGACGGGGGCAGGGTGACAGGCGCCATCCTGATGATCGTTCCACTGCCGTCCGGGAATCAAGACACTTGCACAGGAGATGACCAGCTTCTTGAGATGGATTCTTATGATTTGATGGGGAGGACGACTATGTAAACGCGACGAAACGCGGGGTGGCTGGGGTGATCCCTGAGTATGGCGGTGTGGCGGTGGTGGTGGTGCAAGTAACCGTGTGAGGAGAGCCCAACGCCACCTCCTGATGTCGAAAGCAATCTCAGCGAAGGCAGACCACGCAGCTCTCGAGTCCGTGCTCGAGGACTGCGCCCAGAAGTACTGCCAACCAGGGTTGATTGATCATCTGGAGATTGTCATTCAGCCCTATCGTGCCAGCCCGAAGTCATGCAAACTTCTGATCTGACCGCTTCGTCTGCCGGAGAATGGCCTCGACTTGCTCCCTGACTCCTTTTTCCCAATCATCACAAGTCACCGAACCCACCCAATAATCTCTCGAGTCCCTCCCCCAAGCAGCATCACCTTCTCTACCCTCTTCGGTGCCACATCAGCTCCCACTGCTCTCCAACCCAACGACGGAGACCCACTATGATTGCCCGTCTGATGCTCCCTCAGGACAACCTTATACCTGCTCGTCCCCTCATGCTCGAACCCCATCCTCCTCGCCAGCTTGATACTAGGCTCATTCATGATCGGCGCATCCCATACCAGCTTCCTCAATCCTAGTCCATCCCCCTTTCCGCCAGGAGTGGGAAGGTCCAATGCCCAACGCATGACCAGCACTACTGCTTGGATGCTCGCTACTGTCCCGCGAGCGAAGGGGAAAATGAGTAGCCCCGGTTCATCCACGAGGTTGGGCGATTCCAAGGCGAAGCCTAGTACGAAGTTCTCGGTTCCGCGACTGGCAGTGGAGTCGGCGATGCGGGACCAGTCCGGAATGTCCAGCGTCAGGGCGGTGGGAGAGACGGTGATGGCAAAAGTGAGGAGATTCTGAAGCGCGTTAGCTGAGGTAGATCTTGGAGCGCGTACAGGGAGCAGTCTACATCTTTCGAGTCAATAAAGCATCTCGGGAAGGGTCCGAAGCGGTAATTTGAGCGCCTCGTTCTGATTGTCCGGGTCCATCGCGATACCCTTGACGAGGGGCTTCGGCGTGTACGGATGGCTAAGTGTGAGCCTCCACCTCGAGCCGGGCCTCGATCTCACAACGAAGATCTAGCTCTACTTGTCCAGTGCCCAGTGTCTCGACTGGCGGGCTATCTCAATCTCCCTCTTCACCTGATCATTTCCATCTCGAGCGCGCTCTCACTCCCTCCGCTTTCTTCACCAAGTCTTGACTGTGATGATGTATAGGAATGATTACAAACCCCCTCCCCCACCTCCCGACGATGTTCCACGCGATGCACATCAGTTCACCCCACCGGAGGAATACGACCTAAACTTCGTGCTTGGACCGATAAGAACACTGAAGAGCGACAAGGTCGAGCTGAGGCCGTTCATCGTTCGCTCTCTCCAATACCCATTGCGTATCCCGGCTGATTCGCCGGATGGTACTTAGCCATCGCTTTATGCCCAGCTCTACGTCGACCACCTTCATTCGATTCCATACGTCGATGATCTCCTCACGCTCCCGCAAAACAATCTCGGCGAAACGCTCTACTGGCTCGAAAGCAGAGCACGTCGGAACAATGTCAGTCTTGCCACACAAATACTTCACCCAAATGGCTGACAAAGTAGACCGGCATGGCATTCGTGATCTTCGTGAACCCCTCTGCCCACCCATCTTTCCAATCCCCCTCCTTCCCAATCTCCCCCATAGCGGACCCCACAGCTTCCCCCGGCACCGAGCATTGGCTCATGGCGGGTAGTCTCTCCGTCTTTCGAGTATCCACCACAGACCTCTCGGCCGAGACAGGATCGATCCTATTCCAGTACTTCCACGGCAAGGGGATCGCCACCCACGCAGTCACACTCGCCATGCAATATGCCATGGAGATGCCGGCGGACGGGGGCCTGGGGATGAGGAGGTTACAATGGACTTCGCAGATGAAGAATCTCGCCGCGCAAGGTCTGGGACGGAAGTTGGGGTTCAAGTATGAAGGCGTTTTACGGTGTGAGCATACGTTGAGGGAGGGACAGCGTGATGAGGGGTTGAGTGGGTTTGCTTCCTTTCGAGAGGGATCCAAGCTGATGAGTGACGTGGCGTGTAGAGGGGAGAAAGGGAGATGGGGCGTGGGGGAGGGAGAGTAGGGATCAATATTATGCGGGGATCACGTATCTCGATTGGGAGGGAGGGGTGAGGGAGCATGTCAAGGAGCTGTTGGAGAAGTGAGGCGCGATATGCACTCGGTATCGTTATCTTCAACCTCCTTCGAGGGGACAAGCTTGCTCAGTCCGAAGTCTGGGTCACATCTGCTGTCCAGGGATGGGAAGATAATTCACAGTCTCCGCCTGTAGCACGACCTTCCGAATCGGGAGCGTTTGGCGAGACACCAAGCTTCATACCGTCAGTGTCTCGTCCGCGTCTTCGACCTGGAAGACCTTGAAAATGGCCTGAACAACGATTCCTCGTCCTATCGCTCGAAGACGGGGAAAGACCATCCGAGGCCGTAAAGATTTGCTTTGCGATACATAGGACTGGTCCGCGAGGATTCAAGGTAGCTCTTGTGGTCGACCGAGATATCTCGAGATACCAGCAAGAACCAGCCCTGTATACGAAGAGAATCCAGAACTCAGGCGGTCTCCGTCTCCGCGGACCTCGATACTCACCCGGGTTGAGGACCGATCGAGTCTGTTCTGGAACTTACCAAAGCATCTCAAACTCGTCATCGAGTCATGAAGTACACAACACCTACAGCCTTCCCCACCCATCACCAAACCCAACAAACGTGCACCAACACCCACCTGCCGAGCCGTACGACCTCAACTGCTCCGGCATCCCCGTCCTCCGCTCGGACAAAGTCGATCCGAGACCATGCATCATGAGTCACCACCCACTGGGTCTAGAGGCTAACGAGTAGCCACCGTTGTACGCTGAGGGAGTGATGGAGGGTATCGCGACTGATCCACAAGCGGACGACGAGCTTCAGTAGCCCGTTGAGGATATGGGTCAGTCTCTATATCGGCTCGAACGGAATGTCAGATCCAATGTGCGATGAGCGAAGCTCAATCCATCATAGCCTAGATCTTAAAGCTGAAGCAGCCTCCGTCCGTCCCTCAAACCGATCTCTCCATTCCAACCACCATTCGATGCCCAGTGTCTTCGCCTCATCCGGGAGATCCTCGACGACAGTCTTGAACGCCAACGCAGCCAATTCCAGCCGTTGAGAGGTGTTCGCATCCGTCAACACGATCGTTTGGGCCAGATCGGCGAGGTAAGCCGGTAGATCCTGGTTTAGGATGTAAGGTGTGATGGATACCCGGATCGATTGTAGCACGTGTATGAAGCCTGCATCGGTTGCAGTCGATTGTGCGTTGTCGAGTAGACGGAGGCAGCTTTGTATGCTCGTCGGACGGCGTCGGGATGCGGCTTGAACGACGAGTGGGAACGCCTTGCGGAGTTGGTCGGTCTTGACAGCGCCTTGTCGAGCTTGCTGCAGTCTTGTCAGAAGCTACACAATGTCATGAGGGGCGATGATGTACCTTGAGGAGCAGGCTGGGATAGAAAGACAGCAGCTCGTCCAAGAATGCCCCATGAAGTGAGGCGGTCTCGAGGGATTTGGATGCTGTTTCGATGAGCCTCAAAAGACACTCGTGTGCGGCTTCGAAGCTTCCTCGGTAATTTGACCGAAACACCTGCCTACATGCCCATCAGCTTGGAAATTGCCTGAACAGTTCCTAGAGCCACCTCTGGCACAAACCCATCACGATACCCAGTGATTTCCCGTCCAAGTGGTGTACCACCTGCTCCCCGACAACCAGTATGAAACCCGCCTTGTGATCTGACATGACCCCTTGATCGAACAATCGGTCGAAGAGCCGCTTCGCCCCATTCGTACCGCCTCGAGCAGCGAGGACGTCCAAGCACCCGTAGAAGACCTTGTCATACCCCTCGAAGCCCCCGTTCGAGCTGTCTGTGAGATCCGAGAAGGATGAGAGGGTAAGGAGGACCTCGGTGGCCATATCGGCGGAATCGTAGCGTTGAGGATGATCATCTTGTAATAGAACTTGTAGGATGGACGATGCTGGGTGGAGGAACGCGAAGAGAGCGGTCTTCTGGCGGTCCCATCCTGTAATGAGGACGTTGGTATCGCTTCTCGAAAATCCCTTAACGCCCGATGACACACCCTTATCGCCTGCGATATCGGCTCCAGCTTGTCTGATCTCACTCGACTTCGATCGCATGCGAGAGCAGAAGTCCCGCATGGCCGTCCAAGCGTAGTCTCGCGTCGAGGGACCACCATGATCGAGCACGGTGATCATTCGTCCAAGCGCTCGCGAGAGCGCAGGGATCTCTTCGCCAGGAGACGTTTGAGACGCAGAAGAATCGGATATCGGCGAAAGCGAATTCAGGAGCGAGTCCTGGATCAGCGGCGACAAGGTCTGTACAGCAATAAGCAATAATGATATCAAACTGCACATGACCCACCTGAAGGTCCAGAATATGAAGTCTCTCCTCGGCGATATGGCTCATCGCCGCACAGAGCAGTCTCAAGATCTCCTTACTCGACCCGGAGTCCTTCTCAAGGATTGAAGCCAAGGTCATGACCAACTCCTCCTCGATCTGCACCCTTGCACTTCCCCAATCCAGACCTTGCACGTCGTCTAGACCCTCCAGTAGTCCGACCGTCACTTCGTTCCTCCCATGCGACGTCTCACTGCTGATCACAGTTTGCGAGACTTCATTGAGCCATCGCCTCGCCAATCTCCTGCGGCGAATGCTCGAGAAATAGGCATCCTCGAGCTCCTTATCGATAACGCCAACCCTTGCCGGCACAGCCAAGCGCACAGCATCTCGCACATGAACTTGACGATTCGATTCGGGGTCCCAGAGCGATGGCGAGGCGACTAGTACAGCCGTAAAAGTGATCAGGTGTGGTGGAGGGAGGGTGGAGAGGAAGTGGGTGATTGCGCCGTATAGGGTCTTTGGATCGAGAGTGAAGGGAGAAGCGGAGCGGAGAACATTGAGGAACGGGATCAGGACCGCTAGTGTCTCGTCATCCGACGAGCCGGGTTCGAGCTTGGGTTCCTCGGACATTATCAGTCGCTTGAAACCTGATCGTCTGAACCGGCTAAGCAAACGAGCGAAGTTGCCAGGAGCTATCGTAAAGCAGGGGGATCAGAAAGAGTAACTTGAATGATTTCAGTCGACCAAGTCCCATGCCTTTCGCCTCCAATCGTCCTAAACAAGTCTCGTCATTAAAGCCTGGCACCGTCTCGGTCCAGCTAGGATTCAGCCGTCAAGATGACATCCCGACTCAAGCACAAGCTCGAGTTGGACAATGTCAACCTCAACTCGGCCTACCTCAACGAGTCCTTCGTGATGGTAAGTATTTCCCCTCTTTGTCGTTCCCGAGCTGATCTCCCGATATCCAGATCGGCACACCGCTTCCAGCACTCGCCGAGACGAGGAAGGATCAGCTCGAGTATGTGCCGGAATGGAATCAAGAGGTGGGGGATCATTCATAGCAGCCATCGTCGCTGAACAGCGAGATAGGTCCGGGACGAGCAAGGTCGTCGCCGCTTCCACGGAGCATTCACCGGCGGCTTCTCCGCAGGATACTACAACTCTGTAGGCTCGAAAGAAGGTATGCTCCAATCCCCAGCACAGTAAGCTGATCGTGTACAGGATGGGCGCCTCAGACATTCAAGTCGTCCCGGAATAATCGGTCGAAGAAACAGCAGCGGGCCGAGGATTTCATGGATGAGGAGGATCTGGCGCAGATGAATGAGGATCGGAAATTGGAGAATACGGAGACGTTCCGGAGTGATGCTTTCGCCGGAACGAAAGAGGAGTTGGGGGATAAAGGGTGAGGTTGCGCGGAGGATGAGTGCTGATGGGATAGGTTGCCTTCGTCTCTGGAATCGCTGATCGCGCCTGCGCGAACATCGATTGGGCAAAGTCTGCTGCAGAAACTAGGATGGCGGCCTGGACAGGGTATCGGACCGCGAGTGACGCTTCGCAAACTCCGACGCCAGGAGGGGCAGGCTGTAAAGCGGGACGGCGAGGACGAGGAGATGGACAATGTGGAAGCGGGGAAGCATACTTTTGCGCCGAGGGATGCCAAATTGCTGGTGTATCAGGCGAAGGAGGATCGGGAGGGATTGGGGTATGAGAAGGGTAAGGGGATGGGGAGGCTGCCTGGACAGCGAGGACCGGGTGAGCATACCTTGACCCATGCATCGGATCGTATTGCTGATATGTGAGTGTTGTTAGCGTTCGGAGTAGGACATGTGGAGGACGACGAAGACGACCCGTATGGCGCCTCTACGTCAGGGGTTGGTCCATACGTATTTGACAATGCTGCGGACAACAACGACGAAATCATCGTCATGGGTGGACCATCCCGACCTGGACTTAGTTCAGGGGCCGCAAATGGTGGAAGAGGTAAAGAAGGTGATGAGCGATGGCATGACGGACGACCTTTATTGTCGGGATTTCAGCTAGATCCTCTGGGTGTGCCGCCGGACAAATGGTGAATAGATTGGCTCGTGAATTATTCAGTGCTGACATTGAGGTAGGTTTGAGATGCCGGAGATACCGCCAGATTGGAGACCACGACCAGCGAGAGTTTGGGGTACGACGAGACGTTTGGAAGAAAAGCCGGGTGTTAAGGTGGAGGAGAAGGAGGTAATACGAGGAGCGCCTGGAAAGCCTTTAACCTTTGAACAGGTAAGTAGGGAAGCGAGGTCTAGTATTCGCAGCTGAGCTCAGCAGCGCGGAGAGACACTCGGCGAGGAGCAACGAATTTCAACAGCCAAATCCGTGTTCGAGTATATCTCAGAGAAAGACCGAGATCGTCTGGCCTCTATCGCAGCAGCTGCAGAACAACCTGCTCCGCCACCACCATTCTCCATCGAGCCAGAACCCGAAGATCTGCCCCGTCCGCCAGCGGATGAGATCGTCATCCCACCTCTCTCCCCTCGAACCGCTTCCGCCGCACTCAAGGGTTTCGTGCCCTATGGCGATGATCCGGCCAGACAAGATCGGTACCGCTCGTACCTGTCCTCACAGACTTACAATACTCAGACGCCAAATCCTGACCTCAAGCCCGCCGCATCCTTTGACGAGATCAACAAGGAGCTCGAGGGTTTCGCATCGTCGGCCCGAATATTCAAGCCGATGAGTTTCGCCATGTCCTCTCGATTTACCTCCGGTAGCACATCTCTCGCAGCGACGGACCTCAAGCAGGCCAAGCCGGGATTGCATCTCTACGATGCGGAAAAAGCTAAAGCCGAGGCGGCGAAGCCGAAAATTGCTGAGGCTGAAGTACAAAGGGATCTCACACCGAGACAGCAGGCGGCGGCAAACGGGATGTTTGGGACAATGACGAGGGAAGTCAAGGAGTTTCATCCGGTTAAGCTGCTGTGCAAGCGGTTTGGCGTGGCGGATCCGCATCCCGAGGGCGAGCCTGCGAAGATTGAGACTGGAACCGCGAATACGGGGCTGGAGAACCTGCCGCTCCCGAAGAATGATGCGTCTTGGGAATCGCAATTCGTTCATCAGCCTGGAACGGATCAAGTCAACCCGTCTGCCCCTGTACCATCGGATACAAGCGAGGAACGGAGACCGAGAACCCTGGCTGAGGTGGGCATGGCGGAAGACGTCAATCAGGGTCGAGATACTTTGACGTACACCAAACCGAGCATCGACATCTTCAAGGCCATCTTTGCATCCGACGACGATGACGATGACGACGAGGAGGTCGAGGTGAAGCCGGCAGTTCCCGCTGCGGTGCCGGTCGAGGGGGTGTCCGACCCGTTCCCGGTACCGGAGAAGGTAGTAGATGAAGGTCCGGTGGATTTGGCGACCTTCAAGCCAGTATTTGCGGTCCATCGCGAGCGGGATGACAAGGGGAAGGAGGAGCGGCGGAAAGAGAAGAAGGAAAAGAAGAAGCGGAAAGGTGTCCTAAGTTTCGATGTAAGCGAGGACAGGGAGGACGTGGACTCGGCAGTCGCGAGGGAGGAGAAGAAGAGGAAGAAGCGAGAGTCAGACAATGGGAACGGGGATGCAGGTGGTGGTGGTAACGAATCGAGAAATGGGCATGTGCGGGTCGGGGATCGGGAGGGAGATGGGGAATGGGTGGAGAAGCCGGCGGTCAAGCCGAGGTTGGCGGGGAGGATGGGGGCGGCGGACTTCATGTAGCGTTGACATTGCATGGCATCGCAAAGTGGCGCTCAAACACTCAGAATCTGGACAGCTCGAATCTGCGGCGAATTGATCGATCGCGTTCGCGAGAATAGCACCGTCAGTCTCTCTGAAAGATATTTCCATCCCGTGTGCGGCGTGGCTGAAAGTAACCAGTTGGCCCCTTACATGTCTGCTTTGTCTCCCACAATCAGGTCTGATTACGCAAGGCCTTCTGCGCTGTCTTGTTGGATTCGTCCTCGACTCGTCAATGCCCACCATACTACCTCAAGGCGATTGATAGGTGTGCTGTGCCAATTCTTCTAAAAACTTGGTGAAGTGCCTATACTTGTCGATCCCGCCTGCCATGCAGACACCTGCACTTTCCCCCGTCCTGCATGATCAACTCAAGTGGAAAGCCTTGATAGACAAGTCAGCCTTGTTTCTTGACAGGAATCTTGTGCAGCTGCATCCTGGTCTGTCATGTGGTGAGGCAGCGCCAGGTATTGCACAGTACTTGTCTACCTTTAAGCAATGGGCATATGAGAAACCAGAGGCAGCTTGGACATCAAGATTCTACCTTGGCTGTATGTTCCCAAAAATATCCAGCCAAGCTGTGAAAGCGAAGCTCAGTCAAAGGAAATGCTGAGTCGAGAGATTAAAGCAAACTGGTAGTGATTTGCTCAGGTTCTTGGGCAAAGATTCCCACACTCTGCTACTGCATCCGTCTTGATACATCCTTTCTCCAAGTGACCGGACAGATGTGTATACAATGCACACATCTAGCCCAATCACTCAGTCGGGCATCTCCATACCTAAGAACCTTGTCTCCAATTCTGAAATGTATGTGTCTAGGCTGAAGATATCAGTCTCCATGCATGACTCAAAGTACCCATGAAGGGGATATCTGACTTGATCTCCCACACAGCAGTCTTGGTGCCAAAGCCCTGGGTCTCAGTGCCTCATAGATGTGTCTTTAGTATAATTTGCTTCTTGGGACATGTCTGTGCCATCTCAGTGACTTGAGTCAATACATGGCGTCGTCATGTTGCTCTGACCCCAATGTTATGGCCTGTCTTGTGAAGTATCCGTCAGAGAGACATTCCAGGGCAGTTCAAAGTCTGTCACAAGTGGTATCAAAGGAGATAGCCCACATAGAGGAAAGACTTCTCTGCAAATTCACCAAGTGTTGGATTGTATTTTTCAATCTAGGGGAAGAATAAAGCGCAATATGTCTTCAAACAAGGACAAACCTGGCTGTCTAACTCTGTCCACTGCGATGTC
>JAABUP010002367.1_pt1 | contig 36583 bp, 50 predicted proteins | sample 5559201 | NCBI WGS metagenome assembly JAABUP01 (sample SAMN10711887, study PRJNA513373) | rock metagenome | isolation source: Antarctica rocks | place: Antarctica
CATCGTCTGTATCAGAGCTGTCACAGAGAAGGCCACGTAAGCAGCAACAACACCATTCAAGCCTGCCAACCTTGCACAAAGCACATCCCAGCCAAGCGCCATACCAACGAGCTAAAGAAACTAGATATCGCCAATACAAGGCACCCAGAATGACAGGACCTTCAAAAAGCCACGCTAGCATATAGCCGTAGGTGAGCCATCTTAGTGATGCCCGCTGAAAGCATAAGGGACTTTTGCTGAGGAGTCAGAAATGCAGCAGCTGCAGCTGGGTAGGTGCTGGGCACTGTTGGTGGAAGCTGAGTTTGCAGCAGGCTGAGAGGTTTTTGTTTTTTGGGTAACAGGGAAATTGTCCACCCAGGCTGAGAGATCTGCCTGTTGAAGAAGAGCGGCTCGTTCAAGACGTCCAATGGCAGCATGGCAGTGACTGATTGACTATGGCCTTCTGTCATAGCTCCAGGCTGCCGCCTTAGGAGGCCCCAGTTATGATGGCTGAAAAGCGGGAACTCTGCTTTTACTTCTTTCTTGAGTTGACGCCCGCCTGTTTACTGCTGTCTCCTGAGTCATGTGTCCTGACACATGCAAGTCACGTGCTGTTACCTTTTGCGTTGTGGCTTATAGTGGGCTTCTTTGCTTGTCGTGGTTATGATTGCTCCTGTCTCAAGAACTCTTCCCTTTCGGGAGAAAACGTTCTGTGGTGTTATTGTCACTTTTCGGGACAGAGGTTGGGCTTCGCTTTTACACGTTGTTTTGACATCAACTGTTTCGGACTGATAGATTGGTAACCCTGTGCTTCAGATGTTATCCGACCGCACGTTTAGGCATTTAGGTCAAGTTCGGTAGTTGTGACAGTGTTCGCTGCATGCACATAATGGTGAACACCTTCCCTGGTAAAACGGGAAAAGGAGAAATTGTAACTACCAGCAGCCTTGACAAGTCTAGAGTCCACGGCATTAGAAACTAGATCAACGTTGACGTGTCCATCCAGGAGAGCGGAATCAGTGCTCATCAGCAGAACCAGTCACAACACCTCTCATTGAAGTAATTGGTAACTATTGCAACTTGGAAGCAGGAAAGCTGACTAACGCAGAGTCAGAAAGAATCTGGCAAGCAAGGCAGCAACAGTGTGCAATGATTTCGCAAGCTTGAGCTTGAGCTGCTCATGCAGTCTCCTACACCCAGGGAGGCCGTTTTATTGGCATCATCACTGCCTTCATCTGCAGCAATGCATGCTTACTGTCAGTCAGTGTGAGACATTGTTCACCAATGTCAAAGCAGGATGAAGCTCAGGAGTCATCAATCAAGGAGCAACTGCAAGGTACATCATCATACGTCTGCTATTCAGACATGGAAAACGATGAAGGCTGCTCGCAGCCATGTTGCCTCAAGAAGCCTTGGACAATTGTCACAAACATTCCTCATGCATACATTAACATTTGAGAGCCAAACCAGAATGTGTGATGCTCATAGGCCTGATCTAATTGTATCAGTGCACACCTGGGTGTAGGCTTCTATGCCTTCTTGGCCGTTCTCAACTCCAGATCCACTTTGTTTGTGACCACCAAACGGGACAGAAGGGCTCAGCATGAACCAGCAGCTGTTGATCCAGACTGTGCCGACCTTGAGGGCGCGTGAAATATAATTGGCAGTGTCCAGATCATTGGTGAAAACCCCAGCTGCCAAGCCGTACACACTGTCGTTGGCACGTCGTACTACCTGCTCAATGATAACATAAGCCTGTGCTGTTGAGCTTTCTTATGTACACAAACAAAAGCTTGTTGGCACAGACAAAGCGCAGAGCACAGACTTTTGGCTGCCACATGGCTGCACAGTTGACTCTACCTTGTAATGTCTGCTAGCATGTACCATCAACATAGTGGCAGATGAGTACCAGACACATGTAACACAAAGCATCTTTGCTTGCACAGGAAAGCTTGCACAAAGCACAGAATAAACTTACTTGCACCAAGTTAGTGATTGCCTGTCTCAGGGAATGGTCGATAGCGTTGTTTGGTCTTTCTTGTTCAGGACGTCAGGTTGTATATTGATTGGCATTGCTTAGAGCATTGACCACTGCTGGAATGCAAACGTTGTATGTATCTGGGTGACATACTCTCAGATACCAGAGATACCAATGCTGATACGTGTTTGCACTGCGTGGTGTGCAGCTTGTGATGCCAAGACCATGTGCAGAACAAGGAGCATAGTGCTGACCTCATCAATATCCCTCCAGGGCATGCAGCACTGCACAGGTCCAAAGATTTCTTCTTGAGCGATGCGCATGTCGTCTCGAACATCCCCAAACAGTGTGGGCTCTATGTAGAACCCAGAGTCCCCTATCTGATGCCCTGCAGAGTCATCAAGAGTGTTTGTGCTGTTGGCTCAATGTGAGGTACTTACAGCTGAAGAATGCATGCTTGCACGATGCGGCTATTGCAACATCAAGTCAAAGTTTATGGATGGGATTGTTCTAAAGCATGGGTACTTCGAAGCAATCTCTGCACTGCTGTAGATGTGTGCAATCCTTTTTTAAACTTGTAAACACTCTCCACTTGTTGCAAGAAAGCGAAACGGGATAACTGCATTGCGCAAAAGGGTGTGGCAACAAAGTTGTCACACACATGCTCTGAATCTTCATACTGGTTTGTGCGTTGTGTGGCATGCGTAGTTGACACCTCCTGTCAGCAGCTTGGCTCCCTCCTCCTTGCCAGCCTCAATCACGGCCAACACCTTGTCAAACTGTTCCTTGAAGGCTACAGGGCCTTGCTCTGTGGTAACTTGGAATGGATCACCTATACCCCTACCAGCATGGCAACTCAGTCGCAGGTCTTGCATTTTGCCCTACCATAACAACAAGCATGTCTCCACTTCCCATGTCCACACTTTCTCAGGCCGGCTGCTCAAGCCTCCATGAAATGAAAGGTCAAGGGAATTATTTTTGCTGAGTTCACTCAACGCAGAGTGGGGCGAGTATTCTCAAGGCATGCACAGGACCAACAAGGTTTGTGGCTCCAGTCATGATGCCACAGTATCAAGTCTTGCTGTCTTTTAAGGTACACACATCCATGCTTTGCAGCCATCTGCATGCTCCAATGCAACACAAAAGCCATGCAGCACGATGAGAGCGAAATGTACCTGGACTGGGCACGCTTGACAGCCTTGGCCACGAACTCGTCATATATGTCTTCATGGACAAACAGGCGAGCGCCTGCTGTGCAGAACTGACCAGCGTTCACAAAGGCAGCCTGGTGTGCCGTCTCTACTGCCTGTATGCCATGTAAGCTAATGATCCCAGAGTTTTTGGGCCATGAAGCTCAATGTCAAAGATCACTTGGCAAGCTACTTGGTACGCTCTGTCACAAATTTGTCTGCACTACTGTCTCATAGCCTTCCAATTTGGCAGATTGTAATTTGCGTCAAGACAAAAATCATTACAGCTAGCTTAGATGATGGCAGGCGCTTCACTATGTATGTGGAACGTAATTTTGCAGATGGTGAGCAAGTGAACATTGGCGAGGCAAACCCACAAGACTTGCAAATATTGTGTTCAAGGCAAGGTTTTGATGATGTTGAAGCAACCTGCACGGAGCATGCATCAACAAACTCTTCTCATCAAGATACAGGTGCACAACATCAGGAACACTGTTTACATCAGACAACACCTCTGATGCAGCTCAAAAGGCAATATCAAACGGGCCTCAATGACCGCATTGTTCTTTTCTGTGCTGGTCAGCCAGGCAGGCAGATGATGAGCGTAAGTGCTGACCTCATCGATGTTGGCATCTGCACACACAATCAGAGAGCACTTGCCACCACACTCCAAGGTCACATGCTTCATGGTGGATGCTGCATCTGTCAGAATCTGTTTGCCCACTGATGTGCTCCCTGTGAAAGCCACCTGCATGCATGGCAAAAATGTAGAGTACCACAGCGCTGCACGGCAGGATGGCACCAGGCCAATCACAGGACCTGCAATCAGGAATTTCCAGGCATGCTGCTCTAGCAGAACATTGTGAAGCGTGAATCTGAGTGCTAGTTCCCAATTCGTCAGCTATCTAAACAGAGCAGATCAACTAGAGCCAAACAACAGATGGCAACTCATGCTTGTCTCAGGCACCAGCATGCAATATACATTTTGTGGATCATACTCAAGCTTGACTGGGAAGAAGCTGAAGGCTGTCATCAGGTGCAAAGCATGTAAGTGAGGGCACCTTATCCACAAGAGGGTGCTTCACCAGAGCTGCACCAACTGTGGGCCCCAAGCCAGTGACCACATTGAAGACACCGGGTGGGAAGCCTGCCTCCAAGAACAACTGCGCTAGCCTCAACGTGGTCAACATGGACTGCTCAGCGGGCTGCAGCCATAGAAAGGTTGTCAGCACCCGTCCAAGCAGTGCTACCAGTTGGTGCCTGACTTGGTGCATACAAGACGCACAGTGGAAAGTTGTCTCAACTACAGCATATACCAGCATTGGCACTGACAAGTGTATGTCAGGCAATGTTGAGCAGGACGGGCTAATGCTCTGTGTACTGCTTTTCACTCAATTTTTAGGCATGACAGCCGAACAGATTTATGTGCATCAAATCATAGCATGCCCTAGTCTTGCTACAAGCAATCATTCTGACTGCATGGCTCAGTTTTACTGATAAATGAGCAGATACACGTCTATACCTTGGCTACTACAGTATTTCCGGCTGCCAGGGCTGGAGCCAGTTTCATGCCCAGTAGGCCCAAAGGGAAGTTCCAGGGCACAATGAGGGCACACACTCCCAGTGGTTCCCTTAGGGTGTAGGCAAGCAAAGGCATGACATGCTTGAGAGTCTGCCCACTCAGCTTGTCTGCCCACCTACCACAATGCACACGTTGTTCTTGGTGCCAAAGAATACAACAGGAACGCAGCTTCTGGTCAGACAAGTCAACGTGCAGACCTTGTGCATGCATCAACATTAGCGTATGGTTCAGCAAAGTACAAGGTGTCTTGCATTGTATCATACTCCAGACAAGAGTCCTGTCAGGGCAACAGCAGGGATTGAAAGTACACAGTGAGTGCACAGTAGCAGCATGCATAGCAGAGCTTAGGTTGGTGTGATACCCATTGCATACCCTGCATAGTATCGCATGAAGCTGACAAATCCAGGAATGTCCATCATTTTAGCTTCCATCAACGGTTTCCCAACATCCTGTCAGACAAACACAGGTTGTGAAATGCATACTGTCTTGGCAACACAGTTGGCATTCACACTTGGCTTCAAGTTGCTGACCAGGGTTTCAAGTAATGCCAACTCTTCTGCATTCTCTTCCACCAAGTCAGCAAGCCTGTACAGCATTCTGCCACGCTCCTGCACAGCACGTCTTGTCGGCATGGCACCGACAGAATGAAGCATGATTGTGGGCTCATGATTGTGGGCTAGCCAGACCACAACACCTGTGCAGCTGTCTTAGGCCAGGGGCCTTCATTGAAGGCTTCAGATGCAGCATGCACAGCTCTGTCTACATCTTCAGTATCTCCTTCCGCTATCTCCAGTATTGTCTCCCCAGTGCGTGGGTCCACAACCGGCAGCTTGCTGCCGCTCGTCCCATCGACGAACTGGTTGTTGATAAAGAGCTGCAGATATGCAGTTCACATATGTTTCAACGCAAAGCGGACTCTCAATACCACGGCAGCTCTTTATCACCTTTTTCGGCAGAGCCTGCGCTGCAGCGCGCGCTGCAGCATACTTGTCTTTTGCAACCTGATCTGCACGCGGTACCCGACATCGGTTGGCTATACATGCATCCAAAACAAAGCAGGCTCACAGAGCACCGTGCTTTCGACGGAACAATCGTCTTTTACGGCAGCGGCAGCAGTACAAGCTGGCACTGCACGGCCAAAGCCTGATCACCTGTGGCCTGAGTCAACATGGCGCGTTTCCCTGTTCCCTGGGTCAGCAGAATGATTGTTTTTCGCTCCACTCTCAATTTTACAGTGCGGCGACGCTTGCACGCATCGTATAGCGCTGCTTGCACATAAGCGAGCATGCAGCATCTGCAGTAGAAGCTATGCAAATCCAGCATGTGGCTCAAACTGTTCGTAATGGTCTCTCACCAGCTTTGATCACGTCATTGCTTTCAAAGAACTCCCGCCTTGCACACTTTACTGCTTTGATGTTGATCGCACTGTACCCTTTGAAGAAGTCCACTCTGCAGCTGCCAGCAACGGCTTGCATGTCAAGGGTTGCTGCCCACTGCTTCAGCATGCCAAGCTTTGCCAACTTTTAAAACTGTCCTGAACAAACGTTTAACTTCAAGTCAACATGTCTATGTCATAGTCGATGTGACAGGTATTGCTGAGCGCACGTAAACTTGCCGAGACCCAACATGTTGGTGACATCATGTGCTGGGGACAGCCGTTGAAGATTGATTCGGGACACACACATCAATCAGTCCTTGAGCAATAAATTGTCGTCAGAACTCATCAACGGAGACAATGGGGAATGATTTACTCTGCTGAAACAGGTACATGTTTCGAAATATATTTCGAGATGCATTTCAAGAACAAGTCCAGTGCATCGCACAGCCTGACATAACCTTGCATGACTGCACACTGTTTCCACGGTCCAGGCATGTTACCGGGCTTTGCTAATTAGGTTATAACCGGTGCATGCTTGATCTGAGATCCGATCTATTAAGGATGAACGGGCAATCAACATGCATGATTATGAGTGCAGCATCATGTGCGACCCATGCGCATCATGTGCGACCCATGTGGAATATCTTTAATGATGAGTCACCAGGCTCAATATAGGTCAAACCTCAGCGCAACAAGGCTGAGGATGAAGCACAGCGGTTTATCGCTCGCTAAACAGGCCACAGCTTGTGCTATGGTGCAGTGTGCGAGACTTCCGTTTGCGCATACATGTCGAGACCGTGTGATCGCTGCCCGGCCCCTGTCGGAGCACAGCAAGTTGTGATCCTATTTAGTAATTCTGCACCTTGCGCAAGTGTGACCTAGCCGAATCCTATCTCCGTTCAGTCCTGCAGCATTGGTCAATTCATTGGTTTGCCTCTTTCTTCAAAGCAGTGACAGATGGTCGTCGGACGTGGCGTCCGCGCCCAACACTTTGTGCATTCCTTGATGCTCTTAAGCATGCTGCTATATTTCGCATCTTCTGCAAGGTTAACAGAGGGCTGGTGCAGCACTGCAGGACCCAAAGTTGATTGCGGTGAGGGTTGAACGGATTGCTGATCGGCAACATGCCAGTTGCAGACGGTGTTTTGTTTTGAATGCCAATGGCATGCAGGGTTTGTCGGCATAGATGAAGCAGGATGCACAGACAAGGGTTGTTGCTGGTCACCAGTGCAGGCAGGTACTGCTGCTCATCAGAATGAAGCGTGGTGTTTCTACCCAAACGCAGACATAAGCGAATATGAGCTTGTAACAACAAAGGACACTGGTAAGCCTGCTGGACATGTCCACCTACGTATTGAAGCAATACAAAGGACACAACACCACCTGCCAATTCGCCTGAAGCTGCTTGGACTGCCAGATATACTATCCTTTATTTTGCAAACAATGCAATCTGCAGCAAATGCTCGGATGTTACTCATTGTGGCTGCACCATAGATCACAATTCAAAAGCAGCCTGGGCAAAGTCATTACAAGCGGAGTGTTGTTACAGATATGGGGTGGGAGGGGTTGCTGCGCAACCTGACCAGTACACAACCAGAGCTGGGACCAGACATCACCAGCCTAACTGTCAAAGCAGACACAAGCCAGTCTGACATTCTGCACATCACTATCACCGACCTGCATGATGAGCGGTGGCATGTGCCACCTTCCCTCTTCCCAGAATCAAGCTTTGGTGCGTGTCTGCCACATTAAACAACAGTGTCTAACTCCAATGCAGACTAGCAAAAGTCGTTGTGCATGCCAGCTGGCCTGCAGGTGGTCTGCTGACATCAGCAGTGGGCAGACCAGGCTGCAGCATTACAAAATGCCATGCATTGTCTCAATGCAGGAATGTATGCTGCTGACTGTCCTGTGCATGACAGCCATGCGCCCACCTCTGCTGCAACCCCCTGTGCTGACTGTTCTTGTTGATGTGCAGCTGCAGGCTATGTTTCACAGAAGAAACCTGAAGCTGCTGCATATGACCTCTCCTACGCTTCCACGCCTTTCAGCTTTGCTGTGACCAGGGCGGGTGTTGAAAACGACACTGCTATTTTCAGCACAACTGGCCAGAGACTTGTCTTCAAGGTTTGCTGCCATGGTTTCCGTGCTGTCTACGACCTTGTTTCACTCTTTGGTTTATCCTCAGCGCCACCTGCTGTATCCCATGGGACCAGCTGTCATGAGCATCATGCACTATGCCTTGTGTCAATATGGCATTCTTTGCCTGCAAGTCTTAACCTGTGTTATGCAAGATCTTCCATGCGCCATGCAGCCCTTGGATTGCAGATTTCACAGTAAGTGTGTTTGCAGGAGCAATACATAGAGGTGAACAGTGCCATTGATGCCAACAGCTCCTTGTTTGGGTTGGAGGAGCGCACTGCCAGCGGGGGCCTGAGGCTGCAGCGGGCAGGCCGCCCCCTGGCCATGTGGAACCATGACACCCTCTCTGCCAATGCTGACACCAACCTGTATGGCAGCCACCCCTTTGTTCTGGAGGTGCGCCCAGGTACTGTGTCTATGTCATGCTCCTTGCGTCACCATGAATTCAACGCCCTCCCGTGTGTTGTTTTTTCTGCAGCCTGTACGGTAGTATGTACTCACTTTTGCTTCTTCTTTAATCACCTAGTAAGAAGGCAGCACTTGCAATGCATGCAAGACCACATCTGGCATGCTTGCATACTTATTGTTCCAGTCCGACAGGTCACGTTGACAACCGCAAAATTAGTTCTGCACAGTGTGTATGAACTGCAGCAGCCTGCAACAATCTGCATGTACCGTGTGATTACGTCACGTGTGCTGCAGATGGTAGCAGCCATGGCATACTTATGCTCAACAGCAATGCCATGGAGGTGGTTTTGACTGAAGATACACTGAGCTGGGGCATGACAGGAGGCATAATTGATGTGTATGTGCTGATGGGCCCCACCCCTTCCCAGGTGCTGCAGCAGCTGACTGCCATCATTGGTCGCCCCGCCCTGCCCCCCCTGTGGAGCCTGGGCTTCCATCAATGCAAGTGAGTGCTGGTTGCATGCAAAATCATAGCAGCCCTCGTAGTCATGGTAGTCACAGCATTTAAGGTCCCTACCAAAGGCCTGGCTATATCTTGCGGTCGTATGACATCTTGCTGTCCAAACATACAAGATCTGTGGCAACCTTAACAACACAGCTTTTGTTAGTGCTGAGGCAAGCACTGTCTGGTCACACAAAGCTGTTGTACATGATACTAATGTATGCAAACGTTTCTGTCGATGCTTCACAGTCAGACCAGAGGCATCACAACTGCAGATGATGTGAGATACTTCAATACTTTTACACCCTGCTTGCATCAGCAGGTGCAAGGCTTGTGCCTGCAAACAATTTATTTCTGTCACAGCTTCATATTCTGTGGGATGAATGTGTGCGGTGCTGAAGTTACGGTGTGAGGCACAGGTGGGGTTATAAACATGTGGAGGAGCTGGCTGATGTGGTGGCCAAGTACAGGGCTGCTGACATCCCCCTGGAGGTCATGTGGACCGACATTGACTACATGGATGGCTACCGGGACTTCAGCCTGGACCCCAACAACTTCTCTAAGGACAAGATGCAGGCAAGACTCCATGTTTGTGTTGCTGTTGGTGCTGGGATTGCATGCAAAGGTGTGTGGTGTTCATGCAGCTCATTCACACGATCATGCTGCCAGGCTTGCAGTCAGGACCAACAACATGATGTGGCCGATTGCACAATGCAGCCAGCATCATCTTGTGCAGGGGTCATCATTGAACTGCATGTCACAAGCAGGACTGTGTTGCTGCTGCAAAAATACACATCGCTGCAGCAGCTGTGACATATGGAGAGTTTATGTGCAGGCCTTTGTGAAGCAGCTACACAGCAGCAAGCAGTACTGGGTGCCCATCGTGGACCCCGGCATCAAGGTGGACCCCGGCTACCCCGCCTACGATCAAGGCCTGGCAGCCAAAGCCTTCATCAATGACTTCAATGGCAAACCCTACTTGGGCCAGGTAGGGCTTGCCTGGCCTGCTTCTCTTCCTCATCGCCTCTTGATTGTGCAAAGCTGCATGCCTGTGCTTCAAAGTTGCGTTGGGTTGGTGCATACATTGCTGACAATGATGCTAGACGCACCTCTTTGTTCTTTGGCAGTTGTTCCTTGATAGTTGTTGTCATTTGGCAAGTATTCGTGAATGTTACTGTTTGTGAGGCGGGTCTTAGTGTCCTTCACAGAAGGATCTGGAGGCTGCCTGAGCGTATAAGTCTTTATCAACATTCAGAAACAGCAGGCAACTACATGCTGCATTGGTATTGCAGCGCACTGTCATATCCAATGACACAGGTGCTGCTACATGCAGACCACATCCCACAGCAAGTGGTTTTGCGTGCTCAAGGTCAGCCTGATGTGCATTGTGTTCACAGGTGTGGCCAGGAGCAACGCATTTTCCAGATTTCCTGAGCAAGGCTGGTGTGAAGTGGTGGGGTGACCAGCTGCAAGCCTTCCACCAGCTGGCCGCCTTTGATGGCCTCTGGATAGACATGAACGAAGCTTCCAACTTCTGCACTGGAGATGTGTGTCACATGCCATCACAGGGTATGTCTCCCAGCCACTTGCAATGCATCTTTGTATATTGAATGCACCAATTAACAATGTCAACTGACTATCACTTTTGTCTATCACCAGGTTCATCCTTCCCCGCTTCTTTGCTGTGCCAAGTTGACTTGGGATTGCATGTACATGTCAATCTCAACTCATCCTGACAGACCAGCTCATACTCTGCATTGTTGGCCTTCAACAGTATATGTTGCAAAATGTCAAATGTCAATCTGGCATGCAGGTGCAACTCCAAATGCATCTGCCTGGCTCACAACATCCTCCTACGCCGGCTCCAGCAATGACTGCCAGTTGACATGTGACACTCCAGAGGACTTGGCAAAGCTGACACCACAACAGCAGCTGTACCGTGACCCTCCCTACCGCATCAACAACGCAAATGGGCAGCTGCTGGGTCACAACACCATAGGCACAACTGCTACTCATGCAGATGGCAGCCTGGAATACAATGCTCACAACTTGTATGGCCTGTCAGAGGCTGTAGCTACACACTCTGCCTTGGAGAAGATCACTGGCAAGAGGCCATTCATACTCACTAGGTAAGGCCTGGTGCGGGGGCCCTAGTCATGCATAACCATGCCTTGAGACCAAACAGCAATGCAGACATGTGCACCTGAACACTGCAAGTTTTAGAGGCTTAGGTGACGCTTCACCAGGATTGTGAAAGCACACATTTCTGGATCACTACACAAAACTCATGTACCGAGTTAACTCTGTCATTGCTTGCACAATTGCCAACATGTTGTGCCATTTGATGAGAGGGAGCCTTCAGTACTCAACCCCACCCATCCAACACTTGTTCTGCACTCAAGTCTGCTGCACTCGGACCCAATATGTGCATCCAGTTATACTTCTTTGCTATATCTGCCCACTGATGCACAAGATGCAGCAAGGGCCACCTCACCTGCCTCTGGTATCACTCACACATCATGCACAAGCTGATGTGGGTGCGTGAGGGTGCAGGTCCAGCTTCCTGGGGACGGGTGCTGTGTCGGCCCACTGGACCGGGGACAACGCTGCCACCTGGGCTGACCTGCGCTGGAGTATCACCACCACTCTTGGCATGGGCCTAGTTGGTGTCCCCTTTGTAGGTCAGCCCCTTCCCATGTTGCCCTTCAACCTCACACCATGCATTTGCTTGGTGCCCTTCGGCTATACAGACCACTGACTGGCTTGCTAGTTGAACCTTGCTTTGTTGCCGTAAGGGGAAAGGCTTGCAAGCTGCTCTTTGTGTTGCGTCCTGCAGCTTGAAGGCTGGGGACCTGATGCTCAAGCTGTGCTGCGGGCTCACAGTTCCATTTGCTGCAGCCCTGTGATTCAGGTTTAAACCTTGCTCACTCAAACAACACATTGAAAAGAATGCGCTTTGACATTTACATCACAGTCGCGCCATAGGCGCAACAACTCATTGCAAGTGCAGTAGGGTCAGCATTGCTCCATGCCTAGCTTCTCAAGATGGCGCAATGCATGGCTAGCAGATTGTTACCCATGCATTGCGTCATTTTTGGAAGCTAAGTATGGGCAACATTGACTCTGCAGCACCTGCAAGTGGTAATTGAGCATAGGTCTGTCAATACGTATAACTGGAACAAAGTGTTTGCATTATGAGGGAGCTGAGCAGCACAATGGACACACGAGTACAGCGATGGCACACATGCCTGTATGACATGCAGGGGCAGACATTTGTGGCTTTCTTGGAGACACAACAGAGGAGCTGTGTGGGCGGTGGATCAGTGCGGGGGCCTTCTACCCCTTTGCCCGGGACCACAACACCCTGGGAGCAGCGCCCCAGGTCACACACACTCACACATATTGCCAACTTAATGCTCACTGCTGTTGCATGCCTGTGGGTGTTGTCTGACAGTCTTGAGAATGATCACCTGATTGTTGGCCCAGTCAGGTCAACAAGTGTTGTCTTGAGGTGGTGATCGAGGTATAGATGACATGACATCAGGCAGGTTTGCAGGTTTATGTTATGCGCTGCACAGGTGCTGCTGCTGACTCCCTTCATGCCCACCTGGTGGCAGCTTGCCATGTTTAGCTGTGTTCTGCCAGAGCTGCATTTGCCATCCTCGATGTTGATCAGCATGCCGGCGTGAAGCGATCTAGTTCTGATACTTTGACAGTACCTAAGTGCACGTCTTGTACCTCAGACGCTTTTTTGACATATGCAACAAATGTGTCTGTGTAAGTGATTGGCACATGCTGGCAAGCAGCCAGTCCAAGATGGCGTGATAGCTGCTGGGCTCATGCCCTGCATGTCTGGCCTGCAAACTAGCTTGTACACAGGAACTGTACCTCAGAGACTAGGCGACAGCTGTATTTGAAAGACTAAGTGACATATGCTCTCAGGCAAGCAACAACCAGCTGCTGAAGCTATACACGAGCTTTCAGTGGTGGTCTGTTCATGTGCAGGAGCTGTATCTGTGGGAGTCGGTGGCAGATGCAGGCAGGCGTGCCATCAAGATGAGGTACCAGCTGCTGGCCCACCTCTACACAGCTTTCCACCAAGCCAACAAGCAGGGCACCCCTGTCGCTAGACCCCTGTGGTTTGCCTACCCCCAGGACCCTGCCACCCATGCCATTGATGACCAGTGGCTCTTTGGAGATGTTCTTGTGACCCCCATTCTGGATGAGGTCAGCACATTGCTGCAAGCTGTATCATTAGGATGCTAAGTATGCAGCAAGGTACTGGCTTAAGTGTTCTGTGTGCAGGCTGCAGACCACTGTGCAAAGTTGTCCTGAAATCTTACGGTCGCCATCTCACATTGTCAACCATTCATGTAATGCATCATCAAGCACAAGTTGGTTGTTCCGACAGCCGTTGTTGTGTCTTTTGACCCTGCAAGTAGTCTTTGTGGCAGCATGAAGGGAAGAAGCCATAAACAAAACAGACAGCAACAGCATGACAGCAGTGTCAGAAAACATGCCAGTTCATAACACGACCGCTGAATGTAGACATGAGTGCTACATACATGTACATGCAAAGTTCTAGGGGCATGTGCGACACAGCAACCAAGACGTACTAACACCAAAAGCTGTACAAGGTCTTGTTGTGGCATTTCAATCAGCAGAGGTGCTGGTCTTCAGCTGCATTTGCTGTCATTGAAGCTGTTTCCTTGCACCATTTTGCAGCTGCTTACTGCATGTACTGCTCATGTACCAAACTGCAATATGCATAACCATCATGGACTTGTAAGCAAGGGCTGCAGCGGTGACAGACAGCAGTGGCAATGCAGCAACCACAACCAATGCTGCTGACAGTGAGAATGCCAATCCCAACAGAGAAGCCGATGGGTCGGCACTCTCTGGTAGGGTTTTGGCATTCTCACTGTCAGCAGCGCTGGTTATGATTGCAACATTACCAATGCTGTCTGTCACTGTTGCAGCCCCTTTGCCTGCAAATTTATTTGCGATCATCAGAATGCATCTTCATTGGCTTCAATGGCTTGTTGTGAAAATCTGCAGGGCCAGACAAAGCGTGAGGGCTATTTCCCCAAGAGCAAGTGGTACAACCTGTTTGACAACACCACCATTGACGCACATGATGAGGGCAAATCAGTCACCCTGGATCTGCCCATGGGACATGTGGGAGTGCACATGCCTGGTGGCACCATCCTTCCTCTTCAGGTTGCAAAAAAGGACAATCAGCTGCATTGCAAGTGCCAACTTTGTTGGCCTGCCAGGCTTTACTTTCTAAAAGCGCTGAGGACCATACCAGCGCAGCTTATTTTGACCAAAAACAGGCGAAAGCCTCGGGTTCACAGCGTCTAGGAAGCCGTTTGCAGTCAAAGCGGCATGTTTGTTGCATTATTTATTATTTTGTAATGTGGGACGAGAGCATAAATAATTAAATTTATGATTTTTAAACGGGGTCGCCGTTTTTTTGATTATTTATTTGATCGACCAACATTAAAATGACTACGGTAAATGATGTCGAATTTGTTTGATTTGACGGAGAATTCGTTTGTTCGGTACTTGCTACCCAGCGGCTCGGCTGGAGGACGAGAAGTCAACTCAACCCGCTGCATTGGCCTCAACTGCTACAGCAGCTGCTATAAGTATCAGGCTCCTTCCACAGGCAGCCCCCGCCCCACCCCAGAGCAGGTACGGGATAATACCCTAGAGGCAAACCAATGGATCATAACGAAGACCGAGCTGGCGCGTGCAAAGCTTTCTGGCTAAATGGCGCGATCTAGATGTTTTTAACAGACGACACAGGCCTTCTTATTCGCAAGGTCGGAAGGAAGTACAGGGGTGTCGCTCACACGCCACGGTACATCAGCCATCTGCCACCTCTGCACGCGGCCTGGAGCCGAGCACGTGATTGTCAGCTTCACATACTCCAGAAGCGACGTGCGCCACCGCGAGGTGTGACCGCCTCGAGTAGTGGCAATATCACTTGTGTCATCTCGGAGAGCCCACCGACACGGGCAGGTGCACAACGACCTAGATCTGCTGGCTCACGATGTCGACACCGAGATCCACGATGACAAGGCCAGAAAACGAGCGGCGCGGCAGCAGGCTCAGCGACGAGAAGCACAGGCTAGGACAGGACAGGCGGGCTTGCCGGCAGACCATCGAGCGCGTGCTCGCCGAGTGCGTTGACAAGAGTGGCTTCGAGCCCCACAACCTGGTGTATTGGTGGCACCAACTCAGGCCGTCCGGTTCAGAAGAAGTGCTGGAGGAAGCCGTCCGCACGTTGAAGGGGTATTTCGTGTGGGAGTCCCACGTGGTCACAGCGACCAAGGCGGAAATCAGGCTCATGCGTGGCCACAGGGCGGTGCGCAGCGATACCTTCGACAGCGTCTGGAGCCCTATGAAGCTGCTTGACGGCTCCCCCACATGGCAGGACGAGCCTCACGTGGTCGTGCTCGGGGACGAAGTGTTCAGCGTGGCTCGGGCAACGAAAGTGCAGACACCTTCCGCACTCTAGTCCAAGCGCATGTCTAAGAACAAGAAAAAAAATTTAAAAAAAAGAGAAGAAAAGACTACGCCTTTCGGCGTCAATTTATTGAGAAGCCCAATATTATACCGGGCTGCCCAGTGATTAAGAGGTATTAAGTTTACTTTAGCCCGCCCCATTGTTCCTCCTATTGCCTCTAGCCTGCAACGCATATCTGCCATTGTTCTCCAAGTATCTCCTTTCCTTGAGGACGTTGTGTAAGGATGTGCACACGGTACATCATCATCACCTAGGACGTAAATCGCGCTGCTGGTTGAGCATGTTGAACAACAAGCACTTGCTAGTCAAGATTCAGTGGTACTACCTACTAGGACTCCTTTGCAATGACACAGGGAGAACAAAGATCAAGATGACTGATGAAGATTCAGAAAGGTATTGAGAGAAAAGGTTGACAGCTGTGACTGTCAATTTTTCAGCTGTGACTGCACGAGAAACTTCATCGTTTTGCCAATGGCAGCTTCACCAGGGATCATCATTGACATCATGTCTTGCCAACATAATTGATGTCAAGCTTGCATCTTTTCTAGCCTATGCCGTTTGCCCTTCTTTGCAGCAGCAGCCTGTGCTTGTGGAACATCTTCTGCCTGCTCAGCTGGCTCAACAGTGTCATGCTGTCCATCAACAGAAGCCCGCTTTGCAGGCCGCTCTTCCTCTTCTCCATGAGGAATAGCCTGAACATGACTGCGTGCGCGTCGCCGACCACCCTTCTTTCCATCGTGCCCTGCATGTGCAACACTATCCATTTGACAGCACAGCTGACACAAGCTGTCCAACTCATGTGCCATGTCAGCAAGGACTGGCTATTGACTTGATAGGCACTTTCTTTGTTGGACGGGACCTTGGTGATCAATACCCCACTGGGCGCCCAGATGCACCTCCAAATGACTCCATTCTCCACAAACAAATTGCCTTATTTGCTGTCACATACGTCACACATGTATATCATGTCTGTGCAGTCAGCCAGACAGAGCAGCTGGCACCACTAGCAACATAACCACAACATACATCTTGAAAACTTGACAGCCAGCAGAAGCCAGTACAGTACATGGCCCTGTTCCTGGAAGCAGGCATGACAGGTCAGCAAGACTCACTGGCTGGGGCTTGAGTGCCTCCTTGCTTGGCAAGATCCTCATCCAGGGCTGCTAGCTGCTGCTCCACCTGCTGCAGTTCCCCTCCATACCCTGCCTCAGCCTCATCAGCTGCCTGCAATGCACCCCACAAGCCTGTCATGTCAATGCTGCTGTACATGCACAGGTTCACATGATCACTTAATGTCGGCAGGGTCCTTGGAATGTTAGAATCCGCTTGTGAGCATGGGACGGCAGTACCCATCATCCGCGACAATGTGCATCTGAAGATATGCGGCCACTTAGTCCAGCCACCACAAAGGTGGTCAGCCGGGACTAGGTCAGGCCTCCAAGTAAGCGCAGTTGCTTTTGACTAGTCTAGATATATGTGGGCATGGCCTGTCAGGCTTTGTGTCTCACCTGCTGTGCAGCCTCCAGCACTTCCTGTGCCTCTTGGTGATGCTGCAGAGCGTCTACCAAGGCCTCCAACACAGCTTCCTGCATCAGAGGCCATATAGCAGCAGCATCAACACACATCAGACCTACCATGGAGCAGACTGCAACACAGCAGGTGCAAAATGCAGCAGCATCAAGACACACCAAACGTATCAGCAGACTTGATACAGCAAATGCAAAAGCCTGCTGCATGCCATGACATTCAGCTGCCCTGCACATCAGCTGTATAGTCCTTGGAGATTACATCTGAGCTGTGACAAGCTGTGATGCGCTTTGGCCTTGGCGATTGCTTGCAGACATGGAAAAGCAGTGTACCTGGTGCTGAAGGTCCTGAGGCTGAGCAGGTGTTGCGTGGCCAGCAGAGCCAAAACAGCAAGGGGCGTCTGCTAGGGGTGGAACTCTGAAGTTGGAGCCAGAGGTGATACCCTTGCTGGTGATGCGACGCCCGTCTAGGGTCACAATGTCTGCCATACCTGAGTCCAGCTTCTGCAGTGCAATGGTGTATAAGGGCTACAAGGAAAGCACATCAGATTGCTGCTTGGCATTTTCTGTGGCCCAAAACAGGGATTGAATGATGACACTTTCTTAAATCACTGCATGTAATGTTTACATCACACAATCAGCTAAGCACACCTGGCCATGAATAATGGTGGGTTACCAAATCTGTTTAATTCACACCCAAACCTCTCAGTCATGGTCTGTCAACATGTCTGATGAATTTGAAGACAGGAAGTATGAACTTATTGATTGATGGGTTGATTGTTGCAAGCAATGACTGTCTGCTAGTACTGGATGCAATAATGGCATGCAGGCTCTTGCCAGCACCATGCCTACTGAGCACTAGAGTATCAAGCATCACTTGGTAGAAGTTCTAGTTGCAAAACAGACTGTAAGTAACTTCAGTACCACTTATCCACAGCTGAGCATCACAGACAGCTGATGAGACAAAACTGAATGTTCCTCACTGAAGGCCCAGAAGTTATTGAAGTTCCCATACCTGAGTGACAAGCTCCCTGTATGCTGAGGCGTCTGCTAGGGACTCGAACAGCAGCACATTTCCCAGCAAGCTGTACAGCAGGCTGGCTCTGTGGCCTGGCTTAGTTGGCCGCACCAGGTTGAAGGCGTACCCCAAGCACCCCTGGGGCCAGTCATGAGGGGCCAAGTTACCCCCTCCTGATCCTCCTGCACACTTCAATTGCATCAACATGCACTCCACAGAATGTGGCGAGCAAAGGGCAACTGGGGGTCTGCTGTGTGTGCAGGCTCCTAGCAGACTCTTTGCAAAAGAATGAAGAAATGTCAATCACTTGCATGGCCCTCCAAGCCTGTCCCTGATGCAAGCCTTTGTAAGCTAAAAGTTGTTCATGACTTTTGGTGAAGCCCACCATGTATGTACTGCAACACTGGGTGCCTGGCCAATACAGGCAGCTCTGAGTAGGAGCCTAGTTTCTATAGAACGTGCTTCAGGTAATGAATAAAGGTATGAGGTTCAGCTTATTTCAGGTGCAATCCAGATGAGGTGCAATGGTGGCTTGGCCCCAAACAGCATTGCCCAATGCAGTGTGGCCCAACATGCAGCTAACCAAGTGCAGACTGACATAGCCATTGGAGGTTGAGAAGCTTACTCGGCCTTTTCTGGGTGAGGGCTCTTGTGTGGGGCAGGGGCAACGGCAGCAGGTCATCACTACCTTGGCAGGCTGCTGCCAGCAAACTTGCGGCCCTCTCACCGCAGCTTTGCTGCCCCGGGGTTTCCCCTCTAATTTGGCCCCTACACAGGCACAGGAGCCATAGCAGAGCACACCTTGATGACACTTGCCATGCACAAATGCTTGCGAGGGGACTCCTGACAGGATGTGCACATCTGCTGTGCTTGGAGCTCAATGTGCAGGACGTTACTCTCATACTGCTGACTGCATATGGCAGCTGCAGACGCAGCAAGCTCAATCAAAGCGTATTGGAATGGCTCTCATCAGCAGCAGCAGCAGCCGCAGAGCTGATTGCTTTGCTGTGAGATGACAACCATGGGACCATTATGCCTCACTTGTAGGGTTGTGAGTGTGACAGGGACAGAATGTCGGGCAGTGGCAGATGCGCCTGCTGCAGCACTTGGTTCATGCGCTGTGTGCATGCGCCAGTCTGCACCACCACCACTGGCAGCAGACCACGGTACTGGGCGGCCAGCACTTGTGACAGGGCTGTATCATCAACAGTGGCCAGCTGTGCCAGCACCCCCACTGACTCCGGGTCGCCTGCAACCATGTGGCTGAGCCTGATGATAAGACTGGCAGTCCTCACTGTTGAGCTCTCATGACAGGTGAAATGCATGCTGTGATTGAGCTTGCCTTTGGGATAGGGCTGCAGCATTGATCTTTCGTTAATGTTACAATTTAGGCACTGCAGCGTGGGCATGCTGCCAATTGTGGCCATCTTGTGTACTTGCAACATGTTACATCTGACAATGCCGCATCTCGACTTGAAGGCTCAGCGCAGCAAAGCACAAGCAAGCGAGACAGTCATGCCAGCGAGGTCTGCATTGCTGCGCTGCGTGTGGGGATGTTTGTGTCCACAGATTGGCATGTACCTGTCTGCAGGCATGTCTGGATGGCTACGGTGCTGGCCTGATTGGGGGGGCCAAAGCGTGCTTCCACTCCTGCTGAAGGGCCTGCATTGCTGGGGCCTGCCTCTGCGCTCTGCCTCACCTCTGCAATCACACATCACATGCGTGAATGATGTGTCAGCTACATATCATGCTGGGCTCTTCTTCATGCACGCAGAAGGACATGGATCTGCAGGCCAGTAAGCCATGGGAATTATGTTGGTGAAGCAGAGGGGCAGGGGAAAGGGAGGGGGGTGGAGAAGGGGGTTAAGCTGCTTGAGGCAGTCTGGGCAGCAAGGTGGGCTTCATAATCAAGAGGAAGCTGTCAAGAGGTTGCTGCAAGGCATCGGACCTGCCAAGCGAGCCTGGGCATCTTGCAGGTTTGCTGGTGCTGAAGGTCCTGCTTCCTTCCTTCTTGCATCTGCTGCTTTGCCAGCATGGCTGGCGCCCTGCTGTGCTGATGTCAGCTCCTACAGCATCCACACAAAGCTCTTGAGTCAAGCGGAATTTGCAGGCAGGGATGCCAAGTGGGATGCCACTTTGAGCAAAGCAGTTTAATGGTTCTGCACAAGTCAAGCTGAGCAGATGTTGTGGTTGATAACAATCCTTGAAAGACAGCAGATACGGACAGAATGGGATGCTCAACAAAAAGCCTAGCTGCACAAAGCTGTCTGACCTGGATTGGGTATGTCAGCAGCAGAGGTCATACCGTATATGATTCCGGCCTCTTAAGAAACATTTCGTGTGCACAGCATGCAGACTGACACTCAGCAGCCTGTGAACAAGATCTGTTGCATGCGCAAAGACGCAAAATTGACACCTAGCGGTCCCAGTATTTGCGACAGGCAGAGAGTAATCTCAGGCAGATACACTGACTCACCCTGGTGGCAGAGTCCAGCTGGCCTTGTAGTTGCTGCCTCTTGGCTGCCAACTCAGAGTGGCGCTCAGTCAGCTGGTTCACTGATGCAAACCGGGTGCTGTCATCACAGAACAGCACTTCACACCGCCACCCAGGAGGAACATCCCTGCATCAGACACTTTCTCATTGCATAGTTTTGACTCCAGGGTGCCGCCTTACAAGGTGCATGTTGTGATCACTGATAAGCTTAAGCCTTTCTGTTTTGTCTTGCACAGATTTGTCCAGCATTGCTTACCAATGCTTCACTGAGAATCTGCTGTTCCAGCAAAGTTGGGTTTTCTTTGCTGTCTGTGATGCACAAGCAGTACTCAATGATGCACACATCACTGTGGCTTGTCTCAACATACCACATCACAGTTGCAGTTGGTTTTTAATCACAGCATTTGGTTTGGCAGCTCATGTATGCAGGAAATGCAGACCTTACCCCTCATACTCATGTTCACTTGCTTGAACTTCAAACGCCAAAACACAAGCCATGGCATTCCCTTGAGTGTTGATGGGGTTGTTCTCATCAGTGCTGGCTTTGCCTGTCCCCTGCTTGATGGACACGGCCCCAAACGACACCCTGCCTTGCCTGTCGGTCTGCCCTTCAACTTTGCCTTCTGATAATTCTAATTCAGGCAGCATCCCCCCATCGGCTTCTGCCTCAGAGCCTTCTGGCCACTGCAGACTCAGATGGATAGTCACCCCTTCACTCCGTACGCTGTTACCGTACGAGTCTGTCAGTTGTAACACTGCATCACTCAGGAGCTGCCGCTGTTGGTCAGCATACCCATTAGTCACGGTCACCCTCTCAGGTGCTGACTCAGCTTCCATCTGGAGCTCACTCACAGGGCCTGAGCAGACCTCAAAGCTGATGGCTGGGCTGCGCATGCTGATCTCCTTCTTCATCAGCGCTCTCGCCAACTCTTGCCGCTGCTCTGTGTGCTCTGCTGTTACCGTATACGCACCAGCTGACCGTAACTCACCCGATTCAAACGATAACGCACACCATGCATTGCCTTCATTGACCATGTCTCCGCTTTCCACAGCTGCTGAAGGCTGTAGGGTGACAACATCTGCTCTGTTGCCATTGGGCGGGGTGAGTCTGAGGCTGAGTGACTCCAGGGCCACCTCAAGGTTCAAGGGCTGCCCATCTTCTGTTTGGACTTTGACAATGATGGGGAAGCTGCTGCCAGCTTGCAAAGCGTCGTCCGGCAAGCTGTCTGGGTCGATGGCCACGTCTGTGATGAAGTTGGCTGCTGACATGGTCAGCTTCAGCTCAGCTTCATCCAAAGCCACCTTCAAAGACACAACATAGGCTTGAGTCGGACTGTCAGAGATGGGTGGACGCATTGGCTGATGAAGAGACTAGCAAGCGGGCATAACAGACGAACAGCAAACACATAGACAGACAGACAGACAGACAGACAGACAGACAGACGTGAAGGTCATTCATTTGAGCAAACAAGGCTTACAGGCACTTGCAAAGCCTGCCACATCCCATTTGATATATACATTACAAGGCAGCAGCACAAACTTCCACACACCGCTGCAGCCTTTCATGATGGGCGCAGATCATTGTTGAGGCATGCTGCTGCAAGACCAAAATGCATACAGTTGCCACAGCTAGACAGTCACCTTCCTATTGCCAGAGGCAATGCGCAGCACGTACTCCCCGGCTTCCTCAGCCGTGACCTTGACGTCCTTGAAGGCAGCAGCGCCCTTCTGCAGCTTGACCTTGTTGCCGCCTGTGGCCTGCACACTGGCTGCATGCCCGCTGTCATCTGCTGCTAATGCACTGGGGTTGAGGGCCACCTGCACAACAGCACAACTCTGTCTGATTGTTCACGTTGCAGAAGTGTTGCACCAAGCACAAGCTGCAGCTGGGCATACGCACAGTACAGCACAGCTTGAGCAACTTTGTTGACAGCTCTGCAGATGTTGTTGGTGACGTGTGATTGAGGCACGCCACTAGGGACAAGTTCATAATGCTTACATGCATCCTGCACATGGGATGCAGGCCCTGGGTCTGTGCCCTATTATCCTCAATGTACTGAGTGGACTGGCACAGCTTTAATTCATGCAGGCCCAGTTTTGTCAATAGGGCGACCACATCAGCAATGGGCAGTAGCATCGATTCAACTTGGCAGCAGCACAGCACAAACATAAGCCAGGCTTTGCCCCGAGGACATCTGTTCAGCTGTTGGAGATGAGACAACCTGCAGCAGTCACGCCAACAGCAACAGCACATAGTTACCTCATAGCTTCCCTCATCAGTGTAGTTGCCCGCGACGTCAGCCACCCTGACCTTCAGCTGAGGCAGCACTGCCCTCGTGGCACACTCAAAGCTGACAGGGCTCTCCACCACCAGTCTGCGGCTGGGACCAGCTTTCAGTGCCAGGTCCATGGAATCTGGGTTCAAGGCAGAGGTGCCATCAGGACCTTCTTCATCTCTGACCACCAGCTTGATGCTGCTGGGCTGACCTGAGATGCTCATCTTCACAACATACACATCCTCATGAGCCTGTAGACACGGTGCATAGTGTAAGAGGTCGTGCTCAGGGCTCAACAGGGCCTCTGAAAGGAGGTGGGTGACCCACTCTGGGGCTCTGCCCAGTGGCTGGCCTGCCTGGTCAGTAAGGCATCAAAAATCTGCACATGGGCCAAATTTGAGAGGGCAGCCTAAGTTTTGGATTGTTCACAACATCATGGCTCTTGACCGCGCAGGTTTCAGTTGGGCACTGTGAATCTGGTCGTGCTGGTAGCGAGTCGTCCAGTGTCTGCACAAATTACTGATTGTCCCATACCTGCATGGTGTCACGTCTACGGCAGCCCTCAGTCACAATTGAGTCCTCGTCTACATTCACAAGTGTCAGCTGACTCATGCTCATACCAGCTGTTGCATCTGGGGACTCTGCAGGTCAGCCTGCAAGCGCGTTGCCACTTTGCATTCTGTGTGATGCAGTTGTGTCACGTCTCACCTGTGTTTGCCATGCCATATGCCAGTCATCTCTGCAGAATTGCAGTGGGTGCTTTGACAGGGGCTCAATGATGGGCGCTGCCCTTCCCCCTTCTGCCAAGCCACTGCACCTGCACACCTTTCAAAGGTTGGTTGATTCAGCTGCAATTGTACATGACACACCCCAATGGTTGCCCGTATAAATGTACATTCCTGGATCACCCACACACATGATGCATGCTGATGCCCACGGTGCTTGATGCTGTTACCTGGCATGCTCAGCCCACTGCTGTATTCCAGCATGGAGTAGCAGCTTGACTCGTATTCAGCAAGCATCATCTGGCACCAGTAGCACAAGCGACAGCTAGTAGTCACAACTGCAACATGTTTGGACTTTGCAGATCACACCCAGCTCAGCATGTCACAAGCACAAGACTTTGCAACAGACCCCGTCTGGCTGGGCATTGATTATGCACATTTGGCATTGATTACACACATTCGGGATTGATTACCTCCATTTGGCATTGATCACGCATGTTTGGCATTGATCACGCAGGTTTTGGAGCTGGCTCACCTGTGACCATACTTGTCATGGGCAACAATCTCCAGTCTGAAAGGCTGCCCACATTGCACCTCTCCTTGGTCACGTGGGGTGGGCTGACTTGCGCCGGCCACAATGGCCATCCCCCATGCTACAGGGGCGGCTGCTATCACCTGGATCTGGATTGCCAGCTCCACTGTAGGGGCTGTTGTCTCATTGCCCAGAAAGCGGATCCAGCATGCCATTGGCTCGGCGATGGATTCTGCCACCTGTTGTGGACATAGTTGCAGACATGGTAGTTTGAATGTGTTTGTGGTGGAGCATGCAGAGATTGCTGCTGCAATGGTATCATTCTGTATCAACTGCCTGTTTGGGATGTGTGCATTGATCTGAGTCAAGTGCAAGGGCAGAGGTCCTGATCAGCATCAGAGGTAGCAGTCTGGCATTGTTAACACAGCCCATGCTACACCCTGCTTTCAATCTGACCAAGGATGCTGACAAGGAGGCTTTTGTGCTGTGCTGTCTCTCCTTGGATTCCGAGTCATCCTGACAGATTGGAAGTTTGACAAGGAGGCCAACAAGCTCACAGCCTTTGGAGAGGGCTTAGGCAATATGAAGGGCTTACTGCAATGTCCGGCAAGCATATGACGCCCGGCTCCAGTACCACACCCTTGCTGCCTCTGCTCCAGGATAGCTGCACCTTGCCCCTCATGTTGGTATGCACCGGCTGGTTGGCTTCATCACGACAGTAAAAGCCTAGTTCTGACAGTATGCTGCCTGCCGGCACGCTCTCAAGGATGACCATTGGGGACCCATCTGAACTCTCAGCCTGCACAGCATAAATGCCATTGATGATGTTTGCGCTTTCTGCCTTGTGGTGAGCTGGTTTTGCGCAGGGCAAGGGTTGCCTCTTCATAGTAGCATGTTCTGAGCATCCCTACAAGTTTTATTCATGCAAAATTTTGACTGTCACCTGCACAACTTGTATGCTATGTTTTATCTCCTTTTCCACAGCAGATGCAGACAGCCTTGTATACCTATGCCAGCATGCTGCAGCTTCAGCACAGAAACGAAGAGCAACTGCCAGACCAGAACAGGACACAAGCCATGCTTCTGATGTATCGACTAGCTTAGGTGAGCTAGTGTGCCAGGCATTGCGACTGTTGACAGGCCTTTGCTTTGCTTGTGAAATACAGGAACAGCTGTTCTGCTTAATGATGGTACCAGCGCATTGGAGCACAGCCTTTGAGTCAGCTGCCAAACAAACACATTCAGAAGAGAGAATCAGACAGAGCCCCACAGTGGGGCCCTTCCATGCTTTGCCTAACATCAGGTTTGACATTTCAGCTCTACATCACATCAGGAGAGCATGAAGCTCACCACAACAGGAAGCTCATGGTCGCCCAGCAAGAAAGTGACTGAGGCAGGAGCTGTGCTGGGCTGGACACGAAGTGGCAGCTCCAGGGCCTGAAGTGTGCCTGCTGCCTCACAGGCCGCCTCTGCAAGTGGGTTGCTGGGCAGCAGCTGCAGAGCCATCTCTAGAGTCTGCTCCTCTGCGCTTGCTTTGCCAGCTGTTAGGCCTGTAGCCAGGACACAACAGTGAAAGGCATTTCTGAGGTGTGAGGTGAGCCTGCTGTTGCACAACTGTTATGAGGGTACAAGGCGTGGGATGCCAGGCTATCCCAAGGATTTTACCGCTCTATGATTGCGACATCATCCATTGGGCCTGCAATGAGGAGGTGGCTTGACACAATGGGTGCTGCCACAGACGTCAGGAGTGTACTGCCCTGGATTCTACCCACAACAGGCTCAAAATGCTGTTACTGGCTGCCAGTCACAGCAGCAAAGACGTCTCAACTGACAGCAAATGTGAGCTGCATCTCACCCATGCATTTTAATTTTCAATACTTTGTGCATTTATTTATCAAGTCATTCATTCAATCATGCATTTGATAATGCAACAATTCAACAAGTGATTTACAGTTCAATTCATTCATTCATTGATTCACTAGTTCATTGTTTCATTTGTGCGTTTGTCCATCATGTATATGTCTTCCCTCAGGCTCGGCCTTGAGTAGCTCTCTATATTGCTGTCTGTACAAAGAGCAATTTTGGCAGTCAGCAAAGCAACAATGACATGTGGTGAGCTGCTGTTGCAAAAAAGCATACATTCAATAAATTTCTGCCTCTAGGGTCAGGGACGCACAACCCTGAGCAGCTTCATGCATGGGGTTCTGGCAGTCAGTGTACCAACAATGATGCATGGAACTGCAGTTGCACATGGGCATGCAGCTTACCCTTGATCTTGGCAATGCCGGCATCATCAAAGGCAGCAGTGATGGGTGAAGCTTGCAGCCGATCACATGACAGCACCACATTGCAGGGCAGGTCCTGGGTGGGCCCTGTGCTATTGCCCCACCGGTCTACTGCCTGGACCCAAAAGGTGGGCACCACATCGCCACTGCTCAGCTTTGCTGGTACAAATGGGGGTGGGCTGGCAGCAGCCCTGTCTTCACCTTCTTCCTCAACCTGTGAGTATGAAGCAGTATGTCTTAGCAGCTGAAATCGCCGTGTCACAAGGTCCTTGTTAAACTAGTCCGAGGGCTTGCGGCATGTGTCCACAGGTCCAGCTTGATATAGCGTTGGCGTCCATGATCAACAGCACACGAAGTGAAGATTCCGCATCATCTCTATTGCTGCACAGCAACAAGAGCAGCTGGGTAGTCAGAAGAAAGACGAGAAACAGAAGTAACCAAGCCAGAAAATGGAAAAAATGAAAGAAAGGAGCGCATCTCTGGTGTGTGTTGCGGCAAAAGGCCCTTGGGTGGGTCTGCCATTTGTCTGTGAGTCTGGATCAGGCCACAAAAGCAGTGTTTCCAGCCTGACTATGCATGTATTATGTGAGTGTGTATTGGAAAATTCCAGCCAAGTAACAGGGTTGTGAACTGTGGCACCGCCATGCACCGTAGCCTCAGTGGAGCTTAATTTGCAGGAGTGACTACTTCAGGACGTGATGTGAGCTCAGTCAGCTGAAAACACAGCTTTGGCTGATGTGTGATGAAGGCCTACCTGATGAGACCAGGGGTGATCAGGGCGCAAGCGCATATGTTGGGGCGCCCCGGGCCTGACGCTCAGGGTCAGCTGCTCTGGTGGCAGCCCTGGTAGGTACACACACAACAGCAAGTCTGCAGTAGGCAGGTCCCGTTTAGGAGTGGCCACCTGCAATGTGCACACCACACCTGACTTGTGCACATGACAAAACGGCATCAGCCGGTGTCCATGACCTTTGTCTCGGATCAAAATCCTGCAAACATCACTTTGCTTGCCAGCTCTGAATTTGTCTGGGCATTTGTCTCCGGATGAATCTTGGACAGATCCCACCTCATCTGCACACAGGGCAGGGTGTCTTACACAGCATACAGCTGATTCATGAGCTTGGTGTATGAACAACTCAGGACCAACATGAGTTCCTGCTGCAGGTGATGCATGCCCATCATTGGCGCTGGACAACAGCAGTTGTACCTGTTGCTGGGCAGAAGGGCTTCCAGGAGTGGAGAAGGGTGGGAAGATGGCCAGACCCTTGATGCTATCTGGTCTGCCAAGAAGCCTCACATGCTTCAGCTTCACGGTGCCTTCTTCCACAACCTGCACCCACACAATGCTTACAGCAAGACCACATGTGTCAGGTGGTTGCAAGAGAACAAGTGCAACATCAAATCATCTAAGGTCGCCTGTGTGTGCAGCATCATCTAGAACCCAGTCTAGGAAGTGTCGACCGTAGGCCTGGCATAATGTCAATGCTGGACAGCTGCTATCAAAATCATGCTCACTAGCAAAGGTGCCCTTGTCAAACAGCAGCAACAGTCAAACATCAAATTGCTCTTCTGATCTGTTGAGTAACGCACATGTGCAAGTGATTGCAACAAAGCTTGCTGAACAGATTCCATGACAAGCAGCCAATCAGCGTTGCAGGTCGTTGTCCAATGTGTACACACCACATCAGCTGAGACGTCCACATCAATTTCTGAGGCCTCCCATGCTATCTCTGCAGCCTGCCCCTGAGGGGCAGCAGCCTTCAGGGCCAGTGTCAGCCCAGCAGGCACATCCATCATGGGCACCCCATTGCCATGGCAGTCCTTGCAGAGCAGTGTCAGTGGTGGCAGATGCTCCCCAAGCATCAGATCCTTGCTGGCTATGGCAGCTCGGCCCTCTCCCTGTAGGCAGCTTGATGTCAGTGCTGAGCCTGATGGGTGTACCCAACGACAAGGCAACAGTGCTGATGGGTGAAGCGTCCTAAACTGGCAGCATCAGATTGGTGGGCAGTTGGCAAGGTGAGTGCGTACACACAACGGCCTGGTGGGCAGGTGCAGTGGCTTGATGGGCTGGTGAGCAAGTGCAATGGGCGCTTTCAGTGAGCAGTCAGTCAGGCATTCCAGGACATTTAGATTCAGATTCTGCAGAGTCAGATTCTGCAGACTATGCAGATTCTGCTTTGATGCTTTGGTAATACGTGCCATCATCAGTAAGCCAGGCTTGTGCTTAATGACTACACATAAGATAGCCAACAAGGAAAGAACCAAACTGCTGAGCTACTACATGAGTCACCTGTGCAAAAAGCCAGACTGAGCATCTGCTATGCACTGCAACAGTGAAAGAACATACTTGCAGCTCCAAGGTGACAGGAGGGCCTGCTGAGACTGTCAATTTGGTGCAAGAAGCCAGCGGTGGTTGCCCTGGCAATGAAGGCTGCAGCTCATACTGCAGCACGTATGTTCCGCTGGTCTGCATGCCCTCCTGGATGCTGCCAAACTCAAAGGCTTCATGGCTTGGCGCCCTGTTTGACACCTCCAAAATCAGCTCGCCTGCAGCCATGGACATGTTATGTCACTGACTGGTCAGTCACTGGATCAATGATGGAGTGACGATGACTGGGATTAATGACTGTATGTCAGTAACTAGCATGCTGGCATGCAAATCAGTGTGTGACAAGTTTCGGTGACTGCATCATGTCTTTGCTACAGTTGGCAGTAGACCTGCTGCAAGAGCTAGCTGTGTCCATGCAGTCCAGTCAGTTCATAGCCAGGTATGTGTACCTTTGCTGGGGTCCATAACAAAGGTTGTCCTAGAGGAGGTGCTGCTGATGGACTCTCCCTCTAGGACAGCTGCAGCCCTGCCTTTCTTCTTGCCCTTCTTGCCCTTTCTGACCTCCTGCCTGTCCCCTTCGTTGCCCACTGTAGAGGCTTCTGCAGAAGGCTGCAGCTCCTCCATCTCTGCAGCAGCCCAAAACAGAGTTGTTGCAGTACAACATCTTTTGTGGGAAAGATACCAGTCTGATAGGTTGGATTGCCTAGCAGGAAGTGGCCAAAGGCATTGACTACAAATCAACGTTTCAGCCTTATGCTGCCATGCATGTGTTTGGCTTCTGATGCGGTGGTGTTTACAAGCTTTGTAGCAGTATCAGCAGCAGCAGCAGCAGCAGACAATGCCGCTGATTTATTGCCCTGCACCACTGCCAGCTGATATGCATAGTCAAAGAAGCACACCTTGGCCTTCCTTGAGGCGCCACAAGCGCTGCACAATAGTGAGGGGGGTTTTCTGACCCCCAAGGTAGGCCTTCACCAAGCCCACCTGCCCGGCAGCATTGCCCACCGCCACCTTGCTCTCTGGTATGGCCTCACCGGCAACAATGGTTTGGGTGTTGCCAGGTGCAAGCTTTGCAGGCTCAATGGTCAAAGCGCTTGGTGCCTGGACAAGAAAGTGTGTCTCAACCATGTGTCAGATGTTCTTTTACAGATTGCTATGAACTCCAAGGCTGCTGATGTGACTTAGGCGTATAACAAGATCTTGTGAACAAATCCAGAATGGGCATGAAGGCATGTGCTGAACAGGCTCTGGTTGGCCAAAGCTGAAGTGCATGAGCCGGCAATGCAGCTGTATGTCAGATGGTCTTGTAGCGGCAGCAATGTGCAGCAACCACATTGTCTACACACAGCTGTTGACCAACTGTTGTGGCTGACCTTCTGCATCTCTTTTTTGCTGTGCTCCTGCAGCTCTTCTTCAGTGAGCACGGCCTCCAGGCGCCTGAGGGGCACTGTGCGCTCAGTGCTCTCGCCATAGATGGCAACCGGCAGAGGCTGCACCACCACCTGGCCATTGGCGTACACCCCTCCTTGCTGTACCACCTGAGTCAGAAGGCATGCAGCTATTAGCTGATTCGAACTTTTGCTCTGTCAAAATGAACTGAAGTGCTGTGGACAGGCCAAGTAAGGGAGGGATGCTTGTCTGTGGTCTTGGGCTTGAGGGTGAAAGGGCACTTGCATGCGTGGGTTTGAGCTGGGCAATCGAATCTTGGCCTCTCGTGCACATGCTGGTGGGATGTACTGCAGGCCTAGCTGCTCACAGAAGGTGCGGCTGTCTTGCCGCAGACTTAAAGCAGTTGTCTCAGCTTCAAGCCGCCTGCACGCTGACTTGTACTCTTACACCACACTTTGCCTAAGACAGGGCGGACTCTTTTGTGTTGCAGGGGACAGTCATTCCCTTTGTGCTACATTGTAACCGTGCTATTCTATTGACCCAAAAGAGCAGATGCTTGCCTGGCCCACAATGAAGTGAAGAGCTCTGCCAACCACCACTGGCTTAGTTGCCAAGCGCAGCACATCCCCATTGTGCAGGGTTTGCTGGCCATCTTCTACACTATCAAATGCTGTCACCTGGGCTCCAAGTTGTGCCCTCATCTTCTCCTGAGCCATAATTGAAATACATGGTGAGACAAGCTAGATGCTAGGAGGCAAAGCAGGCCAGGCCTGAGATGAAGATCATGACCCCACCTTATATCAAGCAGTGCCCTGTGGGGGCATTACCCTCAGGCCTTTGTTTGATCACTGCTGAAACGTGCCATGCGCCATATTTTCTGTTTCTTTTCGTTAGCGCACGTACAAAATGCGCAACAAGCAGCTGGTTTTCACTAAAATTCCTGTACAGATATAAACAGACCCCTGCTGCTGCTGTTGACCCTATTGGTCAGCCAGTTTTCCAAAACACATTGCAGCAGCTGGAGGCATGATGCAGAGCCATCAACTGTGGGGTTGAAGCTGGTGTGGCCAGGCGTGTGAGTTTTGCCGCAGCGGCTACAGTGCATGATGACACAGAGCGACCCAAATGTCTTGCCAGGTGAAACACAGATGCATAGGCATGTTGGATGCATGCCTGAACTGCAGCATGTGCCAGCTGCATGAAGCGAAGGCTCTTGTCCAGTTGGCTGTGGCATTTGCTAAGCCACTCCCGGAACTTGCGCTCCTGGTTCCTGTCACCTGTAGCAGCAAGCCTCCCATCAGGGCTTGGGGGTATGCCAGCAGGCAAGAGGTAGGTGTGGGGGGCGGGAGATTTAAGAACGGCTTGTTCATGTAGGCAGATTGCCAAGGCAGGACCCTATCTGATGTGCTTTAACCATCAGGTATATTCAACAGACACCTCCCTTGCTGGTGTGCCCAAAGACAACATTTCATGGCAATCATGGCACTTGGAGTGACGACTGTGCAAGTTAGAGTCTTGCAATAGGTCAGGTCACCAAGGCTCAGTTTGACCAGGCCCTGGCGGCTGCTTGACGATGACAAGCGACCGTCTGGCAGCAGCGCAAACAGCTACATGCTTGACACAGTCCAGGTCTGTAGGCTTGTACGCACCTGGGACAGCAGCAGCAAGCAGCTCCTGCAGGTTGTCCCTGAACAACAGCTTGTTGCGGGTGACCTTGAAACCGGGCCCAAAGAAGAGGGCTCCTCTGATGCGGTGGAACACCTCATCTGGCAGTGTGTCCTTGCTGGCAGCACTCCGCTTCGTCCTCACTGCCTGCATGTTATAGCATGCTGTATTGCAGCCTGCACAAAAGCGATTTGATGCATGGAAGTGTCAGTTGTCCGGCTGTGAGTGCGGCTGTCTGACACCTTGCATCAAAACACTGGGGACGTGGCAAGATGCAGCAGCAATTGGTGATCTGCAGTGTGGGTAGTAATGCTGGGATCCTGCTCATTAAACTCCTTCTATGCTTACTGTGCTTACTGGAAATGCGTGAGGCAGTGCAGTAGCTCTGAGGTGTGTGAGCAGGCTTCAGTGCCTTGTGGCTCACCTTGGGGGAACCATACGGCCTGCTGCTTGCTTGAAGACCAAATAGTGCAAGCATGCAGTGCTTGGTGCAGCATGCGTTGGAGGATAACGGACACAGCAAATCAGTCTCACCTCCACGAAAGGTAGGCTGTCAATGCGAGCCCCAGGAATGAGGCGGCCCTGCCAAAAGGCCTCAAACATGGGGCAGCTGGCTTGTATGAAGGCCCTGGCTGCTGCACTACCCTCACTCTGACTGCCTGCAAGCTTGCTGGGGTCAGCAAGCAAAAGCTGGAGTGCTACATTGTTCAAGCTGCTTTTGAGCGGCAGCTGCAAAAGATACATTGTGTTGCGTTTGTAATCTTCTGCCAGACAGCCCAGATATCTTTGCACAAAGCATGTGGATACAACAGGAGACAGCAATCAAGCTAGTAGCCAAAGCAAAGAGGCATCTTACCAGCAAAGGGAATTTGAGCACCCGCTGGACGCTGAGTCAGCTGCGTCATGTGGGCCGCACCAGCCTGAGTCAGCTGAGTCATGTGACCCCCTGGGCCTGCAGCCTGAAGCATGGGGTGATGCCCAAGCGGCAGAGTCTCGCTATCATTCTGGAAGGGAAAATACCACAGCACTCCTGACACTGTCCCATGGTCTGGGACACTCAGTGTGAACTGCAGCTGTGCTTGCTGTGCTCTGAGGTACAGGCTCTCTGTGTCATCGTTCACATCTGCAAGGCGTGCCTCCCAGGTGTGGTCCCCTTCCTTGTTGTGCTGAATGACAATGTCTGGCACAGCTTGCCCTGTGGGCAGCGTGCTGCTCTTCTTCTTGGGCCTTCCTGGGGACCTGTCAGGGGAGGGGGTCTTGCGCTTGCCCCGCTTCCCTTTCTGTGGTGGCTTTGCGGCAGCTGTCTCATCCACACTGCTGTTGAACATGATGTTGCCGTATTCACCATGCAGGTAGTAATGATACAAGTGTGCTAGGTCTCGACAGACTTGCTCGTATTTGTCACTATCAGCAATTTGCTGCAGGACCTCGGGTTTGAGGTCAGCAATGACCACTCTGGTGAAGCTGTGGTCTGATGGTACTGCCTGCAGCTGTTGTGAGTCAGCCACTCTATCTGCAGCCTGGGCTGGGGTTTGTTGAAGCTCCCCTGCCACCCAATCATGTGCTGCTGGGAACATGGCCTCTGTTGGGCTGAGAGTTGAGGCATCTCCTGGGAGGCGATGAACCAGATCTTCTTCATAGACAGACTGCAAAGACATGCATAGGAACATAGAATCACCCTGTTGGCAGCACACATTGGACATAACCTTGAGTTTAGCTTAGAGTGCGTCAGCTGTGAACGTTATGCTTTAGAACAGTTGGTATTTTGTTTGACACTTTCAGACTACTGGTCCAATGGTCATAGTTGGCCCCAAGACCTTAAATCATGAATGCATGAGCCTTGTCTGTGCTGGCACATGTGCCTGTATGCTGGCATCAAGAACAACCTGCCTGGCAATAGACATGACTTTCTGGCATGGATTTGCTCAAATACAAACAGGTCAAACGCAATCTCACTTATAACAGTGAGTGTGTTCAAGTTGTTGACAGTCAGCATGTGTCGACAATGGGCGTCAGAACAAGCTTAGAATGAGAGATCAGCAGCTGACCTTGGATTCCTTGTATCGCTGCTCCAGCTCTGCAGCAACCAGAGCCAGCTCATGGACATAAGGGCTGTCAGCTTTCTTGGTGGTCACCTTGATGGACTGGCCCATGAAGAAAGCAGCATTCTTGGAGCCTACCTGCCATCAAGCAATAGCCGCTACAATGTCTACCAAATGCAGAACAATGTATACGAATTCAGCATTAGGTCAGTGAAAAGGATGCATTTTTGTATTGCTAGTACAAACAGGTCGAGCATGTGCAGCTCCTTTGATAGTTAGCTGGATCTGTCCGTTTCAAATTTGCGGCGCATGACCTGCCTGTATGAAACCTGCGGCGCAGTGTGAAACAATACAGCTGCAGAAGGCTTCCTGTAATGCAAGCATACCCCAAAGTATGAGAGCTCTCCAGTCAGAAAGCTGCCAGCAGCTGTGACAGCAGGCGGCCCTCTGGCTGCTGGTTCAGGCTCTAGAGGCTGCTGGCCCCTGTCTTCCATTGACAGGTTCATGATAGCCCAGTCATTCAATGCCTGCTTGGTCATGCCAGAGCCATTGTCTTGAACACAGATGAGACCCTTCAGTGCGTTTGCTGGTCCCCGTGTGACAAACGAGATGGTGATTGTGCGTGTCTGCCCAGGGCGGGTTACACTGCGGGTGGCTCTGAGGGAGTTGTCAATGAGCTCAGCTAAGGCATAGGCGAAAGGGTGGTGGCCCTATACATGAACACTGGGTCAGGCATGCTAAGCTGAGCATGCACAGCGTGTTGTGCTGTGACATCTAGGGTGTTTTGTGCAGGTCATGTCTTGCAGGGCAATCTACATGACACCATCTGAGCAGCTTTTGGGACAAACATTGACAAAGCTGATCGGCTTTGAGCAGAGAGGCTCAAAACGGCTTATTGCAGCAACAAGCGCCTGACTGCTTGCCTGTGCTGCAAAGTACTCATAATCTCCTGCCATTGTAAGAGTCTTGGGATGCGGAGAGAAGTCAATGCGCTCCTGCATTGCTTTGCAACATCAGAAATCGAGAGGCTGGCATTGAATAGTAGCAAAGCTGCAGATCTGCATCTTGATGGTTTACCTTTGTAGGCAGCAAACCCTGATTCTCTTTTGCAAAGAGTGCATGCAGCGTGTTGCCAGCGAAAGCTTTGAGGGAGTCATCATCTCGGAAGTCAAAATTAAAATCTGTTAGCACAAAATCCTACAGCACAGAATGGTTCAAATTAGGTCAACAAGAGCAACAAGCAGGCTTGCTCGGACTGTGGGAAATCTAGATTGAACACCTGCACCGCAGTGGGTGTAGCCATTACCTGTGTATCAGAAGCTGCACCTATGGCTGCTCGAACGCGGTCCTTAAGCTGCTGCAGCGAAGTGACTGTGTCCAGCATGACCTCCACGGCTTCCTTGTTGTGGCGACCTATTGGGAAAACTGTGATCATCTTCGACATTGCCGCAATTCAGATATGTTACTATGGAACTGCAATAGCGGAAAGCTGAGATCTAGTGGACGACGAGGTAGATCACAGGGCTTCGCTTGATCGCGTTTGCTTTAGCTCCAACTCCGACTGGCGAGGTATATATGGCAACATGCAGCTGCAAGAGTTGTCAGGCTGGCCTGGTCATTGTCTGAACAGCTGCGGCAACTTGCCGGATCGAGCGCATGCATGAGCGACTTCAAAATTTGTATATAGCACTTCTGCTGAAATTGTCCATTCTTCTTCGTCAGTCAGGCTGATGCAATGTGGCTTTCGCATCATCTGCCTGCACTTCATCAGCAATTGCCCCTGCACGGTGTGTTGTGCAGTACAAGCATTGGCACACGAACAACGTCCGTGACCAGGCTTCTGTTTTTGAGCGCATTTATGTCGTGAGCCTTTTGCATCCTTGTGAAGAGTTATGCACTCTGAGATGACATCATGCTGGTATGACTACAATACGTGTGTCTGTACATGTGTGCTCCCCTGCCAGTTTGCATTATACAGCCCAAAAACTTATGGTACATAGTGAAGCTCAGGAGGATTTGCAAAGATGGAAGTAGCTGATCATTTTGCTCCAGGCGCCTGAAAGCTTGTGTTCTGGTAGTGCCATACAGCGTAGAACACTCAAGGCCAAGGAAGAGACACAAAGCAACATGGCAAAAATATATATATCTAAGAAAAAAGCAACATGTAGCTACAGCAGGCATCATAAGTCTGCTTACACACATTTGCATTCCTGTGGCCTTAAACATTGATGTGCATCCCAAACTGACACATCAACATCAGTCACCATACCATCAGGGACTGCACACCCAACTTTGCAACCCCAGCTGTTCAGATTCCTGCAAACCCTAGCCAGATTCAAATTTTCAGCCAGGCACGGTATATGCTGTTGGCAAAAGGCTGACGCAGTCAGCAGTCGAAGTCAAAGTCATTAGGAACTTGGGGCTAAACTCTCGCATTTTTTTTGCACAGGCTGGGCAATGTGCTAGGTGAGCCTCTGCAAGTGATTGCACTCAAAACAAAGGTTTGCTGACTGATCAGGCTCAACCTCTGTCAGAGGCATGCTTGTCCAGGCAGCAAGCCTTTGCTTAAACAGCCACTGCTTCCTGCATGCTGCTTTGCTGAGAAAAC
>JAABUP010002368.1_pt1 | contig 36583 bp, 57 predicted proteins | sample 5559201 | NCBI WGS metagenome assembly JAABUP01 (sample SAMN10711887, study PRJNA513373) | rock metagenome | isolation source: Antarctica rocks | place: Antarctica
ATGCTTGCCAAGCTGCCAAAGTAATCCACAAGTGTTACGCATGAATGCCACAGTGTTGCCTTTGCCCATACAGGTACTGGTCCATGCTGGGTGTTCATGCCAATGCCAAGGCAGAGGATTGGCTGGGTGCCGCTCACAGTCGGTAGGAAGGTGCTTAGAAGCTGGCGGTGTCATCAAGCCGCTGTTGATGTCTCAAAGGTGAGTGCAAGTCCCAATCATCGACATTTTCTTGAGTCTTGAGTGGTGATCAATGAGTTGCTGATCTCTCAAAGATGATTCCAAGTCCCAATCATCGGCATTTTCCTAAGTCTTCAGCAGTTCTCAATGAGTTGCTGATTTGTCAAAATTGAATTCATTTCCCAGTCATCCACGAAATTGTGAGTCTTGAGTGGTCCTCAACGAGCTGATGTTCTCTCAAACTTGGGTTCATCTCCAAATCATGGACAGATCGACTTCAAGCCTCAATTTGTTGACAAATGAGTGCATGTTACGCCCCTGATCGCTGACTAGTCTCTTCTGTCGGTGAGTCAGATTTTTTGTGTCGGTGACTTCAGATTCCTGTCATCAAGGTGAAATGAATTGGTACTGAGCTTGTGTCTCATCTGAATGACACATGTCTCGGGCAAGCTCCTCTTTGTCTTTGATGCTTAGTTGCCCATATGCAAGCATGTGTGAGATGTATGAGTGTCTCAACCAAGTAAGCGTACATGGCTTGCCAAACAGTGCTTTCAAGGTCCTAGAGGCATATTGCTGAAATCCACCGTGTGTATACGGTGTGATGCTTCTTGCTTCTGTGAACAAATAGTCTCTTGGATGCTGTTGCAAAGCTAGCTCGTATCTTATCTGATAACTCCAAGCCAAGTTGCCGGTTGTACAGTTTCGGGTTGGCTCTGTCTTGTGTTTTGAACTCTCGCAGGATCAAAGCACCTGCTTTTCTTGTGTCATAAGGGAACAGAATGCAATTTGGAGTAATGCTCGTCATAACTGCATTCCTTGCCTTGCCTTCTTTGCACTTCAACATGTGAAAGAAAGCTGAGTGCAAGTCATTTCTTACAGGCGGGATACAACCGCCATAGAAGCTCAGAAGCAAGCGCTCTTTGGATCCAACTAGAAGCTTCTCCCTGACAAGCTGGAGCTCTGCGTGAGTGATGAAGCCTGCTGCCTGGCGCTTGCTGGGAAGATTGGTTTTGCTCCTGTCTCTCAGTATAGCATCAAGCTTGTCGAAGTATGCTAGGTATGAGTCATAGCTGCTCTTGGCCTTGACCTTGACGTTCAATAGCCTGTACACAGCCATGATACTGACTAGCATCGTCTTTTGGCTTGCAATTTCTGTATAGCTTCTTGTGATGTATTGAATGACCTCGTTAGGGTAGTGACTAAGAACCCTCAAGAGGGGCTGGTTGCCTGCAGCTTTTGCAATGATTCCAAGTTTGCTGCTGTAGACACGTCTTGTCTCTTTGCTGAGGTGCTCTGCTTTTTGAATGGCCTCAAATGCTGGATCAAGGCCAGGCATTGCTATGTTGGCTTGTGAAAAAAGCTTTGAGCGGTATCTGCTTGATACCCTTCAAAGGTTTATTACCAGAAAGGCAATCAACATGCAAATTGGTTATTAGATTGAATCGACAATTGCAATTTGCCTAATTTGCCTAATTGTAATCCAATCGACTTTCCAAGTGTCTTACAAATTACTTTCAAATTTGTTAAACGTTTCATATTTTTACATAATGCTACTGGGTGTTTACCAAATTTGAATGTGTCTTATCAAACTCAAACAAAATTGTACAAGCCAGGCAAACAAACTCTGTCACGAATAACCAGGAGGAACTACTTTGTTGTATATTTGCATCTGAGGTTTTGACAAACTCATCGAGGGTCTGGCATTCGTTGCATCATCTGATTCAACTTCATTCTTGGCTTGAGGCTGCTGAGCTTGAACTCTTCATGAGCTATTGCTGCAGAAAACTGTGCAAGCCAAGCCATTGGGTGGTGGTCATAGCATGAATAGCCATTTGGTCTCCAGCTCTCGGTGAAGCGCTGGCCGTCGTAACCATCAAGTGTTGCAATCTTCATGCCCTGATCGTTTATGATGTTAGTCAAATCAATCCACAGTCTTATTGCATATGTTCCTTGTTTGGCAATGAAGTCTTCTGGCTGATTAGTTGCCATCACAGTTTGTTGTGCTTGTTCCAGATACTGCCCTCCTATATGCATGAAAGTGCAATGGAGAAAACCCCATATAGGCTTTGATCAGATCTTGTGTAAAAGATGGCACCAGCTTATTCCTGTCCGAAATGTGGGTATACAACCGACCATGTCGGAAACTACAAGCATATCAACAAGTACTCTAAGTGTGAACCCAAGGAGGTTGAGGAATGCTCGTTGAATGGGAAACAATGCAAAGTTAGGGGATCAACCTTGAGGAAACATGTCTGTCTTGCTGACATATTGTTGGAAGCCTTTGAGGACCAATACACTTTGTTTGATACAGTCTGTCTAGAGCTAAAATCAATGCCTCACAATGACTTCCAGCAGCTGGGCCTAGCCTCCCACCAATCTGAGGATGTGGCGCTTGCAGCATTGAGCTGCTTTACCTCAACCCAAAGCACCCGCAGTATCAAAATATTGCACCATGCCAATACAACAGCAGCAAGCTCTCAATTGTCTTACCAATCAAGCGAGAGCAAAAAGGCGGCAACAAGGAAGGCATCTGGACAAATTTGTGGTACGCGTTTCCAAAGGCTGAGATGCTCGATGGTGTAGACTTTGATGAGTGGCAAACAGCAAAAATATCAGTGATTTTCTGACAAAACTTATCAAAGTTGTGTCTCACAGGCTGAGCGAGCGATGTATGCAAGGTTTGCCAAGTTACATTGAGCATGTCGTGATGCCGAGTGCATCATTCATTTGTCCACGGTACGTATACGAGCAATTGGCGAGGGAACAACGCCCCAACAGGATGGTAGCGAGATTGACACTGTGTGATAAGATCTGCCATTTGCTTAACGGCCATGTTAGGCAAGCACATCATTGACATGTGCGCTGCATGCAGAACAGCCACAAGTGTTCCTCAGGATAAAGCTTGCAGCATGGCTGAGCTGTCTATGTTGCCTTGTTCGAAAAACGCATTCGGATGTGTTAGCTTGTTGCCTGAATTCAAATCCCCTTTCAATGCAGCTGTATGTGCAGTTGAAAGATATCTTCATCGATGTACAAAAGCTGATGAGCTCCATGAGGTTCTTTGACCCAGCTAAGACAAGTCATTTATTATGTTTTTTCTTGGGTGTCTTGAGCTAATGTGGGTTTCCGTGCATGATACAAGCGATAGCTGTGTTGCTTTGTTGTGGTTGGTTCCCTTTGTAAAAGCTTGTTTTGAGAAGTACAACCAATGCTTTTCTGGCCAAATGATGATCATTTCTGCATTGTTAATCAAATGCAAAACGGATGCTAGCCAGACCTTTGTCAAAGTGAGCAGACATGACATCCCATCTAGATTATTCTTAAAAAATCAAGGTTATCATTTGACACAACAGATATAATGCAATGTATTGCCAGCAACTCGTCTGAAATTCCAAATGATGAATTCAAATCCACTATCTATACCACATGTTTGAGGCGTGGTACGTCTGCTTAACTTTGTGACGTGCAATGCACCTGCATAGTAACACTGTTCCGAGCTAAGTATTCCTACAATGACCCGCTGTATGCTACCATGTTGAACAATATCTGACATTTCAACGGAAAAAAGAACGGTTCATCTTCTGATGAAGACAGAAAGCAAGCCCCACACAGGTTGCTACACGCTGACGTCTGGTAATCACACGTATGGAGAAGCCATCCGTTTCCTTGTTGAATGCCGTCAACAACGCTCCTTTCCCAACCGCGAGTGATCTTAATGAGGACTTTATGTTGGCAGAGCCAGGCCAAACCTTCAAGGTCTTTGTTTCACTAAAACGTCCAAGCAGCATATCATGGCACAGCATCCTCTCCACAGTTTGTCACATGCATAAGGCTTGTGGTATCATCCCTTGACTTAGCTCTGCCGCGACCAGCCATAGCAACAGAATTGAAGGTGACTTCTACATAAAAGTTTAACTGTATCTTACAAAGCAATTGGCTGACAACGTAGACCAACAGACACCAAACACCAGTCCTTGCGTCTACATGTACAGGGCTTGCTGCTGTAGTAAGCGCCTAGTGCCGGCAGGTTGAGAAGTCATCTTCATCCCACAATTCCGTCAGGTCTACGCAATCCGTATCCGCAGCGCCGCGTTCCGTACAGGCGGCGGTGCTACCTGATGACTAAAACCTCAATGTGGCTGCAATAGATTCCGCCCGGGCTGGTTAGCCATTTATAGGGGATCGGCCACCGCTGGAGAGATGGCGGTGCATGACTGCAACTTCCTTCGGTTCCCAGAGCGATATCTACCAGACGTGCATCTCAGCCAACAGCGTTCACTGCGATGATAGGCTTACGAAAGTACATCGGATTGAGCAGTGCCACTGCTTCGGCAGTAATCTACCATGCGTTCTACACCAGAGAACAGTGAGTCTGATCTTCTTTGCTTGCTGACGTGCTTGCTTGCCGCAGGGTTCGTTTATGTATGCTCACGCTTTATACCTTTTGCAGATTTTTCCCAGCAGTTTATTATTTATCAACGAGCAAAATCGCCATCGCGGTCCTAGGCAACCTTGCGTTTGCAATGGCACTGACCCTTTACAACCTTACAACCAAGGTTGGTATTTGTGGACAGGGATGTCATGCTTGCTCAGTTTGATGTCTCACGGCGGAAGGTTCTACAGGTGTTTCTAGGCACGCTGCGAGAGTCCGAGGTTGAAAGGATAAATGACAGGATCAGTCAGGCGGTCATGGAGACTTGCCTGGCTATGACAATATTCAGAGATGAATTCAATGTCGAGTTTGTTGCCATGTTTGTCATTCTCACGTTTGTCAAAGTCTTCCATTGGCTTGTTCAAGACCGTGTAGACTACATAGAAACAACCCCCACTGTTTCAAGGCTGCATCACCTGAGGATTGTGTCCTTTATGAATCTGCTACTGGTGAGACAATGCCATTTGCACCTGAACAACTATGCTTGGTGCTTGCTGAAGCTGCAGCAATGATCAACAAAATTACACTGACATGTTTGTTTTCTCCAGGGTATTGACTGCCTATTTCTCCAATTCACCATCTCCAAGACATTGGAGCGCAGTGCTTCTGTCCACCTGCTGTTTGCCTTTGAATATGTCATCCAATGCTCGATCATTGTGAGCACCTTTATCAAGTATCTGCTCTCAGCTTTTGACAATTACATGGATGGAAGATGGGAGAACAAGGTATGCTCTTCCCTCTAGCACTCCCTACTTTGTGTGCAGCTATACACATTTGCACTGCAAACTGAGACTGCATACTCAAGTATGCGCCAGTCTGCTGTGCTTTGGCTGCCACGGGTATGCTCTGACCTGCAGGGAGTTTATGTGTTTTACCTGCAGCTGCTGACAGACATGCTGCACCTGTGCGTGTACCTGGTCTTCTTTGTCATTGTGTTCACCAACTATGGTCTGCCTCTCCACCTGGTAAGATTCTTGTAGCTATAACATCTTTGGTCTATCTTGCTGCTGGTAAGTGTGGTCTTGATGTGACAAATCTGAGCACAACAGCTGCTCGATGATACAGGTGCGGGATTTATACTGGACCTTCCGCAACTTCAGAAACAGAGTTGCTGACTTCCTGAGATACAGGCAAGCAATGTTTGTCTCTACTGTCTCTGAGGCCTTTCAAGCTGATTTTGCAGTCCTGCCACATACAGCAAGGGTGCTGACATTAAGTTGTTTTGCCTATCTTTGTACCACAGGTTGTGACTTGTGCATCACGTCTGTGCGTTATCACCGCCATGTAAGATGCAATGCAGCTTTTGTGAGCACTGAAATGCGCCTCTGCGGTGCAGGCGTGTGACAGTCAACATGGACGAAAGATTTCCAGATGCAACTGCTGAGGATCTAGAGAGAAGCGACAACATCTGCATCATATGCCGTGAAGAGATGACTGCTTCCTCTAGAAACAAGAAACTGTCCTGCAGCCATGTCTTTCACCTGCACTGCCTCAGGTGCTGCTCCCCATGTTGTCATGCAGTTTTACTTCCCCTGCCCAGGGCCTCTGTCATGCAAGCCAGTTATCTGTCTGCATGACCTCAGGTCTGGGCCTCATTGCCTATGCTCAAGCCTTGCTGTGTGCGTCATGGTCTCAAGCCTTTGCTTGTGAGATGCTGCTTGACCTCGCTTTGTTCTGCACCATACTGTGTACTTGTTGATGTTGAGTGCATCTTCTTGTAGCATTTAGCCAGATTGAGTTGGGCTTCTCTGCTGACAAGGAGCACCCGTTTTTGGCCACCAAGTTGAGACTGGATAGAAGCTTCACAGCATGAGCCTGTTGGATTTGCAGTCACCATTACCATGATCTAGTCACCAGCTGTCCTGACAGATCCTGATGATCTCATGGTGTTTTGTGGCATTTAACAGGTCATGGCTGGAGCGACAGCAGAGTTGCCCTACATGCCGTATGTCAGTCTTGGCACCAAGGGCCCCCCAGCCCCCTCGTCAGCAGCAAGGGGCCCCCCCTGCTCAGGTAACATCAAATACTTAATCAAGTACAACGCCGAGGCGGCTGTCATTGGCGTCTTACACTGGCAATCAATTGCCCAGGTTGCTATCCATGGGGCAGCTGCTGATGTGACACTGCGCATTGCGTCGTGCCATGACAGCCCTCAGACGTGAGTCTGCACTGGCAACTTCATGTGTACCAACATTTGTCTATTGTTGTCATCAACGATGTCTTTCATGCAGGATGGTGGAGCTGCAGCACATCTCCCTGGCCAGCTTCCTCAACATCAGCAGCATCCTCATGCACATGGACACCAAGTCCCCACAGGAGCAGCAGCAGCCACCGGGCCCACAGCTGGGGCCAATACTGGCAGCACTGGTCAGCAACAGGCTGGTGGAAGTGGCAGCAGTGGCCAGCAGCCCTCAGGCAGTGGTGCTGGTGGCAGTGGAGCTGGTGGTGCTGCAGGCAGCAGTGGCCAAGGTGCAGGCGATGGGAATGGCCCTGGCAGAGGCAACACTGGGGGTACCCCTGCAGCTGGGACGCAGCCACAGGAGGCAAGTGCTGAGCAGCAGGCAGGGGGAAGTCAGCAGGGGCAGCAGGCAGACCAGGCTCAACCAGCAGGCAGTTGGGCAGCAGCCAACTATGGGTATGTGTGGAACATGCCTCAGTGGGTGCCAGCAACGTCCATGGCACTGTTTGCTCCAGCCATGGGGTACCAGCACATGCAGTATGCTGGCCAAACCAACCCAGCCAGCGTTGCTCCTGAGCTGCAGGTATGTGTACCTCCTTTTGACCTGAAGCACATGTAGTCATCATGATTGGGGGGTCAAAGTGCTCTGTGCTTGCAAAGTTGCTTTCCTAAGGTCTACGTGTGTCCAATGTTGCCTCCATTTCCTTGCTTGCGCTATTGAGCGGCTGCTGTGATGTACGCTGTAGTGTCACTTTGTTTGCAGGGACATGTGAACATGTTGCCCATGCTGCCACTGCTACCCTTCCCCCCCACCATGCCAAATGTTGGCATTCCAGCCATTCCTGTGAATGCAACTCCAGAACAGCAAACACAGCATCATGCAGCTGCTGCTGCAGCTGCGGCCGCTGCGGCTGCAGCAGCTTCTATGATGTCTCCTTATGGCTCCATGATGATGCCTCCAACTATGGTCCCCTCTGGTCAGTCCTGCCTTTCATTGTTCTGCTGATTTGCAATAGAGATACACTGTGTTCCCTGCTATGTGCACAGCAATTTTAGTGTCTTGACATCCCCTGCAAAGCCTTGTGCACAAGAGTGCATTTGTCACATCATGCACAGGGCGTCTGTCATAATGCGTTTTTATCTTTGCGTGCTGTTGACTGCTGTATGGCAAGCAATGTTGTGCTTGCTTTGATTGATTTGTCTAATTTCCTTCACAGGATGCTTGTGCCTTGGCAATCACGCATTCACTTGCTACTCGCAGGATCGCCAATGCCCGCGGCCTTACCTCTTGGTGGTGAGGTTGAGTCAACAGCTGCAGCAGCAGCTGCAAGTGCTGCCAATGCTGCTGCCCATGCTGCTGCTGCAGCTGTCATGAATCAGCCTGTAGCATCTGTGCAGGCATCCACTGAGACAATGGAACAGGTCAGCTTTGCCATATATGCATGTCTTGTTGGTGTATGCCAAAGATATTTCCCCTATGAAATGTCCTTGTGTACATACATGCTGAATACATGCGTAACAGCACTGTGTCATTCAATGCCCAATGACAGCTAATGCATAGACACGCTGAGTGCTGGCCATGCCTGACCATATTGTTGATCTGTACCAGCTTGTGCTGCATGCATGTCTCACCATCAGGCTGTCAATGCAGGTCCTGCGTCAACAGCTGGACATGCTGCAGCACCAGGTCTCGCAGCTGTCAATGCATCGCCAACATTGGCATCAGCAGCAGCAAGAGCAAGCAGCAATTGCTGCATCAGCCCAAGATGCTCAAGAGGCTGGTCCCTCATCAAGCAGCACCACTCAGGGTCAGGCAGCACCCAGTCAACCAGCAACAGGGCCTCAGCAGTCTTCAGATGGCAATGCTTCATCTGCAAGTGGCCAGGAATCGTGAGCATATGCGCGAGGTCTGTGCTTAGAGCAAGGCGCAAAGTTGCACTATCACCTGACTGGTGAAATGGTGTCAGCATAGCATGAGATGATATAGTGCACATTCCAGGCAGGCTGTAAAATACACTAAATGCTGTACACTAGCTTTGATAATATGCAGCGACGCCTGTTGGAGTTGGCATAAGAAGTATCACTCATGTTGAAGGACACATGAACACAGTACAGAATCATTCGTAGTTACTGCAGATGAAGATGATGATCAGCATGTGTATCACAACTATTGTCGTTTACAGGTAATCACGCAGACAGGGCAAAAACTTGTCAGAGCTTATGCCCACTGGTCAGACGAATGACACCCAAGGCGTCAGCTACTCATTTCAGGTGCCCATATGGAAAGGCTTCTGCATGCTGTCTGCATGCTTGCTTGTAACCTTTTGAGGTTCGGCACCAGCCAGCTGAAACCCTAGTCGAGTATGGTAAGTCTAGCGAATGTGGGTGTGGAATGTGCGTGACTGATTGCAGCACGGGGCAGGGCGATTTCAAGGCGCGGGCCAGATGGCATTTCATCGGAGCCGAGGCAAGATTCAACTGGTCGACGCCTGCGGCAGGTAGTCCAACAGCCGTATTTCCGTTTGCTTTTTAAGTGCAGAGTTTTTGGCCTCACCCGAGGGATTGCGCTCTGTGCATTAGGCTGCTGAGCTGTATGAACGATCTCCACTTGCATACATAGACGGAGCGAACGTTTGGGCAAGCGGTAAGAGAGCGCGAGTGATTGGGGCGGTGCGCGTATTGGGAGCACCGTTACCAGAGCCATGGGCAACAGCGCGTCACTGGAATATTGGAATTGGCCTTGGGCTCCAGGAGACGAGGTGCGATGTCAGCGCGTCCTGGCGACTGTCGGTGGTTGCATCGCATTTAAGGCTCAAACAGCTGACACTCGCCAGGCCTGAGCGATACGTGCTTGTTGTCGGCTGATGCATGTCTGCTGTAAGCATGTACTGGCGAGACAGTTGCACAGGCGCTTCGCTTAGTTCAAACCGGTTTTAACCACAGTCAGAACTGCTGAGCGCTTACAGGCAGCAGAACCAGCGTGATGTTCAAGCAATTCAAGCTATGCAGGATGTACATGTGTGTTGCAAGCCTGGAAAAAACGCTTTCTGGTGCAGGTACTGATAGAAGCTGTAGAGAATGTTGGCAGGTGCCAGCGCTCAGACCATATCAAAAAAGCTATCAACTATGTCAAAATCCTGTTGGAGAAGCAAGCAGAGCCCAATGCGCGTGATGAGTGGGGCAGTGCATATGCCATACATTATGCTATTTGGTGCGGCCAACTGGAAGTCGTCAAAATTTTGCTTGAAACAGAAAACTGCAATATTGAGGCTGACACAGGTACACCACTGCGACTGTCTCAGCGCAACAAACCAGCTGTAAGGTCCAATGCAACTGCTAGGTGTTCTGGCGCAACCTCCATCTCAACATCAGCCAACCATTTTGCATGCATCAGCAAACGGCAACAAGCAATGCTCAGTTACTTGTGTCGCTGTAGCTGCCTGCCTGTATGCTGCTGTAGCCTGCTAGACTGGTTTGGGGCTATAGGCTGCTATCAACGCTCAAAGTCTGCAGGTTTCCCCTCTTGTTGTTATGCACCATGAACAGCAGTCTTCGCAGCACAAAGAAAGGACAACATCATTTGACATAGTACTCTTTGTGAGCTTGAGCAATGTTGTCTTGATATTGCTTGTAACTGGTGCAGGTCAATACTTCAGGGGGTATGACCAGTACATACGGCCTATACACATGGCTGCATATGAAGCCAGGCCAGATCTCATGAGATTGCTGCTGACCAGCGGGGCATCTGTGGATGCCCCTGACAGGAAGGGCAGAACGCCAATTCAGTGTGTACTGGCTCCTACCTTTTTTGATGGTCAATCCCTGGTTGGTAAACCCAGCAAAACGACAGCTAGGCAAAGGCTCACTCTGCAGGTACTCCGCTTGCTGTTGCAATCATCTGTGTTCCCCTTTCCAGGACGCTTGCATCATATGCTGGAGTGCACAAAGGATAACCGTTTCTTTGGCACAGAATGACACTGTCTTGACAGACCTTGATGACATGACCACAACATGCATTGTTGCAATTGTCAGCAAAAACATGTTCAAAAAGTCACTTGACAACATGAACGACAGCACCATTTCAACAGTATGCTTTGCCCATCTGTCAGTGGGCAAATTGTCTATGCTTTCCAAGTCATGCAAGCTAAGTTCAGTAATTCTTGTGCATCCTCCCATGCAGTGCAGATTTGCTCACAAAGAGTGTGAATGCTTGCAGCTGCTGGTAGAAAAAGGCGCAGACGTGAACCGACCATTCAGCCCAGACAGTCTGCCAGCCATCCCCTTCAAGCACCTAGTCACCCAGTGTCCCACAGCCCTGCATCTGGCTTGCGACAGGGGGGATAAAGAGCTTGTGAAGGTATGACCAAGAACCACTTGTGTTGCTGCTCTGCATGCTGCTGCTGCAGTTACAGTGCTGTGCTGCCTTGTGCTTCTGCAGTCTCAGATCATGCAGCCCTGTGTTACAGGATCATCAAAATAGTTGTTGGCAACTATGCAAGCATACAAGCGAATGATTGTGCTTCGCTTTGCATAATCATCAGGACTGAGTCCTGTGGGGAAAAACATACTACTGGAGCTCTAGTCACGCAGCATCAGTGTTGCTTACCTACAATGTGAGCAGCATGTGACAACATGACGTTCAAATGTTCAGGTGTTGTTGGGAGGATACAGAGTGGACATCAATGGCGAGAACTGCCCAAATGCTGCAAGCCCCTTGCAAATAGCAGTTGAGCAGAAGGACCTAGAGCTGGTCAAGATTTTGAAAAATGCTGGTGCCAATGCTGAGCTGGCACGCCTCACAGTCGCGACCAAGCTACAGCATCTCAAGCGGAATTCTGGCTCATCTCCTGCTGCTTCTTCATCTTCAAATCCAGAGGCATCTCCTTCCAATGGATATCTGCGCACTCCTGAACAAAACGCTCCTGCCAGGACATCTTACGCCAGTCCTGCTTCTTCTTCAGAGCCAGCCAGCCCCGTGGACACCAAAGGCAAGCGCTCTGCGGCTACTTCACCGTTTCAGCTTGCCTTGCCATCTTCTTCACCAGTACCAGAAATTGCAGCTGCGCCTGAGGGAGATGCAAAGGGAAAGCGTAGTTTGTGGCCCCCGCCCACCCCAGCAGTTAGAGCAGGGGTCCCACCCATAGGAGACAAACGGAACTCTGGCAGACATGAGCGGCGAAGCAGCAATGGGAACCTATATCCTGCCAGACTTGAGCGAAAAGACAGTGACACAGACCTGAGATTAGATGGTCGCGACAGCAATGGCAAGTTCCGACATGAGAGGCAGAATAGCAGTGATGATCTGAAACGTGCAAACAGCAACATGACCCGACTGACAAGCAGTAGGTCAACAGACTTGCTGTTGGCACAGATCTAGAGAGCCATTGGAAGAATTGCAAACTGGAGTGTCACGATTTTACAGTAACCAAGATAGCCTTTAGGTGTGACCCCTCAAGGGTGTTTGTGTATGTATTAAGTACAGTGATGATGCAGGACCAAAAGAAGTGATGCTGTACGACAGGCAGTGAGTGGCATTGCTGTACATTCTCAATGAACATATGTGAGTGTGCTGTGGCATATGCTTTGCATTGAGATTGACAACATTTTACTCTAAAGTTGCACCGTCTTTGGCCGGTCATGCTTGCGGTGGTAAACCGTTTTATAATCTGTTATGCCACAAAGCGATGTATACTTCAATATGTCTACCCTTGTCGGTGTGTCTTTGATGTCATTAAAATGTCCTTGCTATGTGTATGCCCGTGTAGCACAACAACTGCAACTGTTGAACTTGTGTGGGCTGCATGCTTGTCATGTACTCTTGGTGTCGACAAGTTGTCAAGTCTTACAGCATGTCACTACAAGCAATAGATTGGACTGGCAAAATTGACATGGTGTGCACACCATCAATCCTTCTGACAGCTTTCTCCTGTTGCACGCCAACACAGCAACTCCTGCAAAGCGTTTAATACGCCAGAACACGCACAGACATTTCTTTATGTTTTGTTTGTGCTCTGTACATCAAACAAAAATGAAGAAATGTCAGATGAGGCAAGTCCTCAAATTTGTAAGGAGACTATCACAACACCACCATAATTACAGTGTTATAGATGACATACGTCATAGCCGCACATTTAGTTAGCTATATCTCACCCTACCATCACAGGTGTACTCTCAACACCTCCAGCTTGTGCTAATCAAGCTCTTACTTGCTACTGCGCTACACTGGCACTCGCATTACTGCCGCTAGTCTATTTCAACATTTCAGAAATCACGCACAGGAAGCTTAAAGCAGAATGCATTGTGCCACTCTAGTGCGCTCCAGTGTGACTGCTAATGTACATGATTTGGGCTCAGTTGGGACATTTGCTGTCGCCTCTTGCTCAAGATTGGCAGGCTGTTTCCATGTGTTGTCTGCCAGGTCTAATAAACAGGCAGTGCATGCTCAGCCTCAAAAGCACCTTTCATCTGCCTTATAGCGAATCTATCCTGGTTTTGCATCATGATTGCCAGCTTCTCACTGGGGCTTGCAGTCTGGCCCTGGCCCCCAGGGCTTGTGTAGCAGTGCACAGTGCAACGTACTGCGGTTGTGCTAGCGCCCAGCTCCGTCAAGGAGAAGTCATACCGCAGCTGGTTGAAGCCTGCAGAGAGCACATGTGCTGAGAACCGACATGGTCGCGGCGTGTTGAGATGCACATTCTCAGTAATCACATTGAACAGTGCCTTGAGCTGCCTCACCATCGTTGCTAGCGACGCTGAAAGAAGAAGGGGCATGACACTGCACAACCTCGCACTCCATCACATCCCTCAAGAATAGGTGACGGCGGTGCTCACGCCACTTGCTGCCGACACCAAACACATGTTGGGTCAGGCCTTCCAGACTTGCCGTGAACGGCGAGAGCGGATACAAGCTGCCTATTTGCTTCAGGTGCTGGAATGCCTCGGTGACCGAGGCCGCAAAAACTTCTTCCAGAATGTACTGGTTGCTACCTAGGTCACCCATGCCTTGATATCAGCAGGTTCCGTAACTTTGCTAGTCACGAGTCAGACTCACGTTTATTCACAGCAACAGCAACAAGAGCAAGACCTGCAACGACACTGGCAGGGATCAGACACACGACAGGATGCGGACGTGTCATATTTCTGTGCCATGATGCCTTGCGTTTCCAGAGTCTGTATAACAGTGAAGCGCGGTGTGCCGATGTTTGCCAGCAGAGTGATCTACACGCACGCCTAGAGCCTAGCGGCAGTCACGTGGGCATAGCTCGTTGTACGGCGTAGCAGCTTGTATCAGCGGCGTACGCATTTGTGCAGCTCATGACGGTGCAGCGACGGCGTAGCAATTGTATCTATCGGTCACCCAGCTGAGCACGAGAGGAGAAATGCATCCTAGCAAAACAAACCGCAGACGGGTGGTGATGTGCATCAGTACGCCGTCAAGCATCTGAGACCGCATCGCCATACTGCTGTCTGAAGCATTGGTTTCGTCCACCCTGACGCTTGACGCAACCTCACCTTGATCAGCCCTGCCCTGGTAACTGCCCAGAGACACTGTACTGGTGCATGGTGAGTTCCTCACGCTGCTGAGCGTTGATTTTTGTGCATCTGTTTTTGCCAGTATGTTGCTGGCAGCGGACAAAGGCTTGTGGCGTTGCTTGCAGGCAGTGACACTCAGCACAAATTTAGGAAGTCTGAAAATTGAGTTGTTCTGCGAGCAAGTGAGCTGAAAGTCATTTACTGCATCTGCTCGCATGGCAAGAGTCATGTAGGAGACCCTCGGTTGGGTTGTTGCTCTGCAGGCACCAAAGGCAGCAGAGAACTTTCTAGCTCTCTGCGCTAGTGGGTATTATGATGGCACCATCTTCCACAGGAACATCAAGGGATTCATGATTCAGGTACCAACATGCGACTTCTGCATTCTATGCACTAGAACACGGTCATGGCAATAGAGCAGCGTACCTGCAAGCCTTTGCCGTCTCCCAACTCAGTGCATGCGCATGCGCCACTGTTTCTTTCTTAGCATGCACATGGTAATTAAACTAACACATGGTAGCATTTCATCATTTCCTTCTTGTAACATCAGCTTAGTATGCTCATAGAATCCGAATCTGGGTGTCACACAGGGTGGAGATCCAACTGGCACAGGCAAGGGTGGCAAAAGCATATACCGTACACCAAACGGCAAATTTCCTGATGAGATTGTTGATGCTCTCAAACACACCAAGCGTGGCATTGTGTCCATGGCAAACAGTGGACCAAACACAAATGGCAGTCAATTCTTCATCACATACAACAAGCACCCTCATCTAAATGGTCAGTAGATTCTGCACCCTTCACGGACAGACATGCTCAATACTGCTACAGGGTTATTGAAATACTTTCTGAGTCAGATGATCATGTTTTGCTGACTTGCATACTGTTGTATTGTCTGATTGCTTTGTCAGGCTGAATTACCATGCTGCTGCAGAAAGGATTCATTGCTCAAATTACCACAGTAGCTAAGCACAGACCTGATTTGTGCGCATCTTACATAACGAAAAGTCAAGGCGTGATGCCCAACACAGTAGATCAACACTCACACGCAAAGCCATCATTACTACATTCGCAGTACCAGCGATGGTTTTACACCTATAAATATTTACTGGTCTCAGGCTTTGTTCAAGGTGTGCGTAAACTAGGTCTGTGTGTAGCTACTCTGGTTACTGAATCACTCTGTCAAGATGTAAGGCTTGAGTGGTGCATTTTGACTGCAGGCAAATACACCATTGTCGGTGTGGTCATTGATGGCATGGATGTTCTGGATAAGATGGAAAAGATCAAAGTTGGTAAGTGTCAGTCTTGAAAGTTGCCCTAATGGTATTGCTGGCATATTGAGTAGTCTGTGTGTTTGCCATTGCATGGGCACGCTGATGCCTACTGCTTAAAAATGACTCAGGGCATGAAACCCCACCACATGTATAGGATAATCCCGCAACATGATTAATCCTGCAACACGCCGCCTTAATGTCATAGACTGAGTCATGTCAACAAACTTTGGATCAGTCTATTGTGCTGTGGTCACTGAATGCCTCATTTGAGCTTGGCAAAACTGGTCATTCGCTGCAATGCATATGACAAATGCTTCGGATGCTTCACAAATGATATCTGTATCCTGATCTGTTTTGGATCAGACGGCATGGCGCAGAAGGTTTTATTGAACATAGCTGCTGCAGGTGCAGCTGACAGGCCAGTGCAGGAAATCAAGATCAAGGCTGCCCACATACATGCCAACCCATTGGCTGGTGCGTGAGAGAATGTGGTTACAACTAATGGCACTAATAACAGATACTGTCATCTGCCACCCGTGTAGTTCACAATCCGTTTGACAAACTTGGCGTCTGACAGCAGTGCAATTTAGCTGCAGCAATAGGCAGCTGCAATGCACCAAAGGCTGGGCTACCTTTGTAGCATGGACTCAATTCTGCCAAGCAGCAATGTTCAGGGCTGTCTGGGTACATCAGCTTTTCACTGTGTAAAGATTGCTTTATGTTTGCTTGCACAAAGTGCTGCTATCAGCTCCACCAATTACACAGCTGCTGCAGTGATTTGAGGAGCGGTTTCAAGGCAATATGAGCTCTTCAATTTATCTGTTGAGGTCCTGTGACTGACTAGCAAGCAGCGTTCACGGTTACTGCAGAGCTAAGTCCACCTTCAAATCCGAGCTGCCTGCCCATGAAACTATGCTACGCATGCAACATGCCATCACTGCAAGATCATGGATCATCCAGACAGCATGCCAGACGCAACTTCCAAAGTTCGACCTCAGGCAAAGTTTGTCTCAGTCTGCTTGAACCTTGATGAGCTTGTTTTCCACTGGTCCCTATATTGTGGATAGCAGCCAAGTCCTATAGCAGGCCATCTATGCTAGTACCAAGTCAACAAACTCATTGGACAAAATGCTGTTGGGGTCCAAGCGTTTCCTAGCAGCATTGAAATCTGCCATTGGATAGCGGTTGTGAAGCCGCTTTTGTAGTAATTTGAGCTCCTTGCTATTCAACTCTGCAGGCTCAATTTTGGCCCAATGCTCCACCGCTGCATACTTCTGGAAGAGCTCTCGCTTGCAGAGAGTCACATACTCCTTGAATCTGCAAGTTTGCCGCAAACACCATTCGGCTTGCAGAAAGAAGGTTGAAAGAGACACTCACGCTCAGAGCTTTTGTTTTGCATCCAGACTGACACTGCTCAATCTATTGTAAAAACACTTGTCTCAAGCAGAAATGGCCATCAGCAAGCACTAGCAGACTTGCTATGTACTAGCTGACGAAAATCTGTAATCAGACTTGAGACTTCATATGAGAATGTGACGACAGCCCTGATGCTGTACGCTGTCAAGAGCATTGCAGCCAAGCTGAAATACACGACATGCCCAAGGTGATGATGTTGTGTGGAGGTCCCACCTTTTTGTGATGGCTGCTCTTTGCCTCTCATTCTCAGTAGGAAGATACATGATGATCCCAACCCAGCTGAAAAGAGAATCCTGGCTGTCACCTTCCTCAGCAGCCGCGCTTGCAGGGCTCATGTGGCTGGCACTGCCGCAGGTCCACCTCTGCTCTATTGGGCTGGGCGCTGGCATTTTGGCAGCCTCAATCTTGTTCAGCAGGTCTTCCATGTACTGCAAGTCTGCCCCACTCGGCTGCCTGTAGATGTGACATTGACTTGATCATGCATACTGTCAGTCAGAAGAACCCAGGAGGGTTTCTGAGTAATGAGAAACCCTCCTATGCTAGGGGTGAGCAAGTGATGAAATGCCATACATGTGTGGTCAGAAGCAGCTGGCTTCCCCACTCAGTCACCGTCACTCCACCGCGGCAGCAGAAAGCAAAGTGCACCTCACAATCAAAAGCGGTAATGAAAGCCAAACATCAACTGGTAAACATCTGCATTGAGGACATGCCTGGCAGCATGCAGTTTCATAAAGCTACATGTGATAAAGCTACATGTGAACAAGGCTGCAGCTAAACAAAGCTGCATGTGAACAAGGCTGCATGTAGACACAGCATACCACCTCACTTGATAGTGCCAGATGGGGAGCAGAGGTGAAGTACTCACAGCTGCTCCCCCCAGCATGCCTGCTTTTCTAGCCTCACTGACTTCAATGCAAACACTGCAAATGCAGATGACCAAGAAGAGGACCTACTTGACAGTGCCACAAGGGAAGCAGTTTTCCAAGACCCACTGCTGACCCCCGCAGTCAAACCCCAGCAGCCAGTCGCTCCACCCCCTCTGGTACCCCTCGCAGCGCTTCCACCACTCTGCCTCAGCCTGCTCGCCACATCATACATGCCATCAACATTGCATTAGATTTGGTGTCAAAACCACACTCATCCATGTGATGCATGCTGGCTGTGCACAATGCTTGATGATCCCTGATGATCCTGATGATCTCTGATGATCCCTGATGCACATTCTGCTCACCAAACACGGATGTCAAGCTGGAGTGTAGCAGGAGTGGTGCTAGCTTGGCCAGTCCCATTTGCACTCTCAAGGGTGGACAGTGTTAAGCATGATGCCATGCAATTGGTGTTGACAAGGACCAACAGCTTATTGGGTGACTTGAGGCGTACAGCCAGGTGCACAGAACATCAGGTGCACCTCACTCTTCCATTCTGTAGTGCATCTTGTAAACAAGCAAGCTGATGAGCATGTGTGTGCAGCATACATGACTTGCTGAGTCATATGCATTGTACAACGGCAATGGTAGCCAAGTGATGTGGCTATTATTGCTGTGACTGACACTGATCCAAACAAATGGCAACACAACTGACCAGGCAAGTTGTCAGTGATGATCGTGTGTGCATCTGTGCAGGGGCACAATGAATTATAGACAATTACCTGATTGACACGTGCCACCCACAAGTGGTCCAAGGGATCAATGGCAAGCAAGTGGTCTCGGAGCTCTGTGCCAGACATGCGGTCCACATTCTCCATGGTCTGACTGGGCAGCTCCTGATCAGGCGACACCCCCTGCCGAACCTTGCCACACAGGCTGTGCAGCAGCTCTCTGAAGGGCGCTAGCTGGTGGTTTTCTGTTGCTGGCGCAGGGCTTGCAGGCATCTGGTCACCCTGAAATACAGCACCGTGGCCTTTACACAGGCCACCACAAGGGTGGACGCCATTTTGCTCCTGCGTGTCTTGACTTCTGTAGTGCCCTGCCTCTCTGACAGGTGTTAGCTGATGGCGTCCAGTACCTGATGCAGGGGTGGCAAAGCAGTTGTGCAACCCGCACACGGCCATTGCTGCCATGCAGTAGAAGCAGCAACAGCAGCAGAATCAGACGCACCCTTGCACATGCAGATACCACCCTCACAAGGCAGGTGGCGCACATATGCACACAAGCCCTTGACCAACACAATGCTGGTGTGCACTGTGATGCTGCTGGTGCTTGCGCATGTGACTTAGCTCAACAGCCGACTTTGACAGCCCAGGTGAACATTGAGCAGATGATCACCTCTTTGTAGGCGTTGCCTGTGACCACAACCACTGCATCGGTGTATGGCAACCACATGTAGCGCAGGTGGCGGTTCTTCTGCAGCAGCTGCTTGTGCTGCTCATGCACCTGCTGCCTTGTCATGACTTGGGTGTGCTGCAGCAGCTGGTGTGAGGGGACACACTGCAGGGTCAGCTCAGCTACGACGCCCAAGCAGCCTAGTCCAACTCTGGCCATGTGAAACAGCTCAGGATCCTGCTCCTGTGCAAAACAGACACACTGTCAGTCACACTAACAGGCTATTGCACATCTCTAGAGGTCTCACTGAGCAAGACGTCTGTTACACTGTGAACAATAGCGTGGCGGTCGGTTGCAGCCGTGGAAACTGTGTGCAGGGATGAAACGGCATCAGGTGCATGCCGGCACAATGCGGCTGCACCTTGCCAAAAGAATATGACACCAATGGCTGTCTTGCCTAAGGGAGAATCCAGCACACAACTTGGGGTGTTTCTTGATGGGAGTCCAATCAGTGGCTGCAGCAGACTGCTTATAGGTATACGCAACAGGTTGAATGCAGCCACTGCTGTAGTAACAGCTTGCTGCTGCGCATCACAGCACTACCACAAGCATTTGTCACTCAGCTGGCGTGTACTGTGCATGGGATGACATGCAACCTGCTTGCAACAATCGGGCTTTGCCTGGTCACCATTCATGTGACTCATAAGCAGAAGAGGAGCAGCAGATGGGGCCAAGCCCACATGCTCCTACCACATGATTAGTGTTTTGATGGGTGCTTTAGAACATTTGGGTATCTTTGTTTGACAATTCACTCTACCAGTCAGATGGTCATGGTTGGCCCCAACAACCTTTAAAATGTAATGATTGAATGGATGGATGGATGGATGGATGGATGGATGGATGGATGGATGGATGGATGGACGGACGGACGGATGATCGAACAAATGCATGCCAATGCGCGTGCATGCTGACAGATGCCATGTACAACACACAAGTGCAAGGCAGGGCATTACTTGGGACAGTTCCAAGCAGCCCAGGGCAGGGGTGACCAGCTTCATGCTGACCACCTGCTCATCTACGGGGGGGATGGTGGCTCCAGACCCGTGGCTGCCCACCTGGGTGAACCCCCCCATGGTCTGCTCCCTGATGCTGGCAAAGTTCTGCAAAGTCAGACCATGTGGCCGCAATGCCTCCACCACCTTCAGGAACAGGAGGATAGTCAGTGACGAGGCTTAGACCATGCAGAGTGGTATGGCCGGCACCATGTGCAAGGTTATGTCACGAAAGCCCCTGTTGCAGTGTGTGATGTGATGCTGACAGTACCAGCTGGCCAGGTGGCACCTGCAGTGCAACACCACCTGCTTGCGCAAAGTGATGACTGAGCTTTGACTGTAATGGCCGCAGCGTTATTACACATAGTGGCCTGAATGTCAAGGCCAGTATGGCCATTGTCTTGTATGCCAGCAGCCCTGCACTAATCTATCTTGAAATTGGGTACTTTGTGGGTTCTAAACTTCCAGTGTTCTGTGATGCATGACCCCATACATCACAGTGGTAAGTGCAATGTGTACCTGTTGTACACGAGCCCCAGCTTGGACTGTGACCTGCTGCTTCTCCTTGTCAACTGAGATGATGTCGTCTAGCAGAACGGTGCTGAGCATCCCCTTTGAGCTAAAAGCCATTCCGTTTGGTGACAGTCCGCTCCCTACAACTCTGATCTTCTGACCTGCAAAACATAAGCCTGACCGTGAGGTTTTCCTAGTGATATCTGCTTTGAAGGAGCTGCGGGCCGCCTGCTGGTGTGCTGACCATGGAAGGCTGATGATGCATGATAGCATATTAGACTCTGCTTGTGGTGTACAATTTTAGTTCCATATGATCTGTGGATACTGCTCCTGCCTAGCCATTCCAGGCTTCGTCACTATATGCAGAGCAATGTGTCGTGTGCTGTGGCTTTCACAGCTTTTGCAGTGCTTGTTTGTAAGTGTCACCTGTTGCATGACATTGTGCGACTACTCTTTGCAGGTCCTCAATTGTTTCTGGTTCAAACAGCTGTTGGGGCCGCACTTTGTGCGTGGCAGACCAATTAGCAAACTCGGTTTCACCGTCGTGGTGCCCTTCATGAGCGACCTGCTGACAGGCTGCTGCAGGGAGTGCATACCAAGTGTGATATGCAGCTGCAGCGCCAGCTAGTACAGCAACTGCAGAAAAGCACGAATCCTTTAGCCGGCCAGCGTGACCATACACGCAGCTGGCAGAACAAGCAAATCGCAAAAAGCTAAGATTGCCGAGGTACATGTCTTTGGCAGATGTCTTGGGACCTGGGCGTTCTGAAAACCACCTGCGGACAGCACGCATGTTGAGAGGCGTGCTTTCGTTGCGCAGCGTGCTTGTCATGCACAAGCGCACCTAAAGTTGCTGATCTTGCCTTCGTGAGCAGAAATGCAAACAGTTGCATCCTATGTTATCTAGGTCCGCAATCTCAACGATGGAGCGAGCATTTGTTTGCGAGACACGCTCCGAGACCACATCATCCACGTGGACATCATGCCTCCTCACGTAGGGACGTACTCATCCACACATCGGCCTGGTCAATTGCCACAAATTTACACCATACATTTCTGTACGCCTCGCGCAGGGCGATTTAACGCTGTTCAACTCTGAATAGGCAAGATCGAGTACCCACACAGATGTTGTCTCTCGTACCGGTTGCTCGATTGATGACAGAGGGGCTCAGCCAATTCTGACGTGTAGTGCCTCCACACCACAACCAACTCTGATGGTTCTTTCAACTTGTCTCTGTTCTCTTCTTTTTGAATGCAGGCCACAGCAGCTTGTTTTACGAAGTGCTGCAAGGCAGACTTATGTAGCAACAGAGCACAGTCTGATTCACCCAATTTGAATATATGCCAGTGCGTACCTTCCTCCTTGTTCTCTGAGTAGTGATCCCTCTGCTTCTGCTTCACTAGGCAAGAGAACAAGGAGGAAGGTACACACTGACATACCTGAACAATACATGAGATTGCTGTGTCTTTAGATAAGTCTGCCATGCAGCACTTCCCATAACAAGCTGCTGTGGCTTGTAGTGAATCAGGAGAATCGACAGCAACCTTTGATCGCTATGCATCTGGACTCTGAGCAACAATGTGCCTCGTTGCATGCTGGCCCATAGCAAGCAGTCAGCCGTCCTCACATTCTGCAGACTCACAATGAGGATCTCTTGCCTTGCGTTTGTTCTGAGCACATGTGTGGGAGCTGCTGGATAATGGTTCAGATGCTTTCTGAACTGGAGGAGGTGCATCAATACTGCTGCAGGAGCCCCTGCTACAACAAGATTTGCTCACCTGCAATATTGACTATTGACACACCTCGCCACACTGCATCAATACTGCTTTGATTAGCACAGACAAATATGACAAATGGTGCTTTGCTGCTAGATGTTACCGAGTGTCTTCAAGTAGCATTCTTTTGTACATGAGTAGCTCATTGATAACATGTGTAGACATACCAGATTACTGCACAGACCAGCCTGCTGTCGTAAAGCTTTTTCGTGTCCAGATGGCATACGCATTACCCAACAAGGCAGGGAGACACTCATGCCATGCATCCCTGCTGCAACAGCTGACACATTTCATTCTTGACCGTGTCATGCATGTTATAAAGACATAGCAAGTGCAAAGGCCCTCCATATGCACGTAGCACAGAGTGTTGCCCATACATCTGTCTGACTCTCTTGAGCTGTCAGATCTTGTAGTAGCAGCAGCATCACATGCTGAGCACTCATACTTGCAACAAAAACTAAACTATGACCAAAGCATCCTAATAACACTGCTAATAACACTGTGCCGGTTAAACCTGCCAGGTTTGAGAGGCTGGATGGTGTGATGACTGTCGCACAGAAGGTGTTTGGCTCATATGTTTCTTTGTCATGTATTTCACTTGTACATCTCAACAAGCACTAAGCGTCATGCTTTTAAAACAGACTCTTCACTGTCATATTTGCTCAAAGATCTAGATTTCTAATTCTTCTTGTTCCACTTCTTGGAGTCCCGTTCTGCCATCTGCTCTTGAGCCTCAACACCTGACGCAGCATTGCCTTTATCTACGGTTGTCAACTGCAGTGCTATACTTTGCTTGCGATGGCATTGCTGTGTTGCATTCACTCATCCTCAAGTTCTGCTTGGAGCTTTACCTGGCTTGAGCAGCAAACTGGAGGCAGTCAAGATGACGGCGACTGCAATGGCCCTACGCAGCACAAATGCAAGCCTTGCGGCTCTAGGCTGCCCACACTATTATGGGAGCCAGGTCAGCTCAAACCGCAGAGTTTGTTGATGAGGAAAGGGAACGTACGAGACGGGCAGAACCCATCCAGGGGCGTTGACCGAGCCAACTGCCTTGTCAGCCTTGTCGGCTACTTTGCTCACAGCATCTGCTAAAATGTACCCTGTGTCGTGGACACTCGCTTTCATGTGGCTGCTGCGGACCCTACGCTGAGAAGGGGCAACTGAGTGTGATGGGGCCAAGGAGGGTACTGAGGGTCCGCGTCTTGCAACTAAGGCCGACGAAGAAGCAACAGGGAATGATGCCATGACTGTAATGTGCTCAAGCTTGACCAAGCTGGCAGCAAGTCTGTAACATCTACGTTGGCGGGAGGTACCAGAGCACCTTGCGAAGAATCTGAAGAAGATAATTCATTAGTCAGGTTGCACGTGGGATCCAGTCGACACAATGCCTAGCAAAAAAAGCTCAATTTCCGGAACGCATCACTAGCAACATCGAGCTTCATTCTTGAGTCCCTCCTGCCATCACCAGCTTCATTGTCTTGCGTTGCGCGTCCGTTTCGGCGGTCAAATTTGACCAATCGATAGTACAGCCTCACTTACACGATGAGGCGGTGTGCGGCTGCTGCTGCACGTCGTCTCCGCGGCTTTGAAGTAGTTGAGATTTTGGCTGAGCAGCCAAGCACATCTTGCAGTAGGCGGCAATACGCTGTTGCTGCTCAGGCTTCTTCGTCAACACAGCAAAGCGTGGGTGTCCTGCTGGTAGCTTCGACACTGTCTCTTGAGGTCCCTTCAACGCACTTGATCCGTCAAACAACCCATTGATTGTGCAGTTCATTGAGCGGGAAAACAAGTATGGAGCCCACAATTATGCACCTATTCCCGTCGTCCTGAACAAGGCAGAGGGCTGCTTTGTGTGGGACGTAGATAACAAGCGCTACTATGACTTCCTCAGCGCCTATTCTGCCACCAATCAAGGGCACAACCACCCAAAGGTATGTGTGTCTGGGGGTGTACCTGTGCTGGCTGGCCATGAACTCAACTTTAAAGCATACAAAGCTGCAACACCAAGTGTCATGTGCAGATTGTTCAAGCACTGATAGATCAGGTCCAAACGCTGTCACTGACGTCACGAGCTTTCTACAATGATGTATTGGGGCAGTATGAGGAGTACATCACCAAGCTGTTTGGCTATGACAAAGTCTTGCCCATGAATACAGGAGTGGAAGGAGGCGAAACAGCCTGCAAGCTTGCAAGGTATGTCATATCACATATCTGAACTCCACAAGACACTGCTGGTCCTTCCTGACGAACCTCAGCCTATGCTTGTAAGACCATCTTCAAATTGTGTATGTACCCTTCTAAGTGTGGCATGCAGTGGACATCTATGTTGCAAGCACAGTGGTACACCATGTTTACATAGCCACATATACTCAACATGTGTACGAAAATCTCTCCAAGGGTTGCAGAGGGCAAGCTCAAGCCATCAGACACGCCATCACGGATTGGCACGTCATGTTTGGATTTCATGACAACACAGTCAGCAATCGTTGTGTGGCACAGGCGATGGGGATATGATGTTAAGGGAGTGCCCAAGAACCAGGCAGTCATCCTGTTTGCAGAAAACAACTTCTGGGGGCGGACATTAGCAGCCATTTCGTCCTCCACAGGTATGACAATTAGCCCACACCATGCAAGTTTTTCGTCAACGATCACTCTCTGCTCAGCTGAGCCTGTTTATGTGTGTTTTTGCTAATGATTTAGCTGCACAAAGTGTGCACCATAGCAGAGCTAAGCCTGCAGTGTGTTGCCATGCAAGGCCAGTAGTGCTGGGAGGGTATATTTGATCAGCAGCACAACTATTGCAGACATGTCTCTGTTGAATTGATAGAAATTTTGTCTGAGCATTTCAAGCAGTTGTTCAGCAAGACCACTTTTCACCCACAGAAGTATCAAGGTCTTGGTACTTCAAGCAACTGTAAACATCACCACCTTTTGCTGAAAGAGTTTGCCTTCTTTGCCTTCAAAGGCATTGACATGAGGCTTGCTGTGACTGCAGACCCTGAGAGCTATGGCGGCTTTGGCCCATACATGCCAGGCTTTGAGGTCATTCCCTACAATGACCTTGCAGCCCTGGAGAGCAAGCTCAAAAGCAATCCCAACATTGTGGCCTTCATGGTTGAGCCAATCCAGGTCAGCATCATCCCTTTCCAACCCAGCACAGAAGCGGTCCTTGCTTACCTGTCACATGGCGTGCTGACTCCTCGTCCAGCTTATTGTCACATAGCAGGTTGCTGTTGTCAATGTTTGCAGAGGTCAGCAGGTCTTGCATCTCCTGTTGTGTGCTATTCTACTTCATGCATAATGAGGAGGTCTGTGGCCATCCTGAGGAGTGGTCCTGAGGCACCACGTACTCCTGACAAAGATACATCACACACTGCTGAGGTTGCACATCTCTTGTGGCAGGGTGAGGCAGGTGTTGTGGTCCCAGATGAGGGCTACCTCAGGGGTGCACATGCTCTTCTCAAGGAGCACCAAGCTCTGCTGATTGGCGATGAAGTACAGACAGGGCTGGCCCGCACAGGTCGCATGCTAGCTTGTGACTGGGAGGGTGTGCGGCCGGACATTCTGGTCCTGGGCAAAGCCCTGTCTGGTGGCATCTATCCTGTCTCAGCTGTACTAGCAGATGATGAGGTGAAGCTTCTGCAGCATCTGCCTGTTGTCAAGGCACATGTAAATGGAGTCAAGGCCGTTCTGCGCACTCTGCACGTTGCTTTGCAAGTGGATTCTGCCCTTTTTCCGCAGTGCTAGCAGATGATGGGTTGTACTCCTACTTACGCCCCAGGTGCCTCTACTGCCTGTAAGCTGTGCTGGCACATGGCAGCATACTGGGCAGGTCAATGCATGTCTTTGTCACAATCACCACTACACAGATTGAAGGTTGTTAAATCTGGCAATGACACATTGAGGTGCATGTGCAGCTCTGCATGTTGTTGCAGCAGAGCAGCTACCCTGGCAGCTGACGCCAGGGTTGCCTTGTGATGACTGCAAGTCAGGATTGACGCAATGTATTGCCCCTGTACCACCTGTCAGCATTGCTGCTTTGTTCTGCACGTGATGCTGATCATGGCAGCACATTTGGTGGGAACTCTGTAGCTGCCAGAGAAGCTCATGTGGCCTCGGACGGGCGGAGATGGCTTTCTGTGACTATGCACGCATTCATCTGCTGTTGGTGATACCTCGAGGGCACACCAAGGATGAGTACGTTTTTGAAGTGGCTATGGCAGTCACAAACAGCAATCTGCAAGTATTGACGATCAAGTGCGTTGTTGCTGCTACGCAAACTTTATCGCACAAGACCGTGATCATGGTGCGAGCGTTGACCTGAGCGTTGACCTAGCAGCGTTGACCTAACACAAAGTCGTGAGTGTCAGCTCAGGAGTTTTGTTGGAGCGCGAGCTCCATTCCAAGCGACGTCTTCCTGCTTTCTGAAAGGACACTTGAAGTCACATGCCGCTACACCATTAGCCTTGAGACTACAGATAGCTGCTTGGCACTATGAGCGAGATCACAAGCATAGAACTCGAAGCTTTGATTTTCACGTATGGGGAAGAAGCACTCACAGTGACGCAACAGGACCCTTTGAGTATTGCAATCAGCATAGCACCGCATACTGGAGAAGTGGAGACTGAGCAGTACGTAAACGCCACCCTGCTTATTGCAACAACCCCTGAATACCCTGTTGAAGCTCCTGCCCTGAAGCTTCAAAACCCTCAAGGTAGATATTTGAAGGCTTGATCAGCAGGCTCAAACGGACATCACGTCAGATGCTTCTCAAGCCAGACACATTGCTGCAGGCATGAGCGACACGCGCATAGACGCAGTGATGACTCGTTTGCAAGCTGAAACCAAAGGCTTGCTTGGAGAGATGATGCTTGGATCACTGATTGAAGCAGCAAAAGATGCAATGACAGAAATGAACCAACCTGAAGGACACTGTATATTCTGCCTTGAGCAGCTCGTGCCAGAGGGCATCAGTCCAAATCAGACACCTCTGCTGAGGCTACCTTGCTACCACTGCTACCACCTGTGAGCCCTTCTACTGCACACGCATGCCATGCAGTTCACATCTGACCTCAAACATGACAGCCTTTGCTGACATTGATGTAGCGCTATCTCCTTTCTGCCGTGTGACCTTCACAGCACCCCATCTGATCAGAGGACATGGTTAACTGACATGGCCTTGGCCAAGCACCAGCTATGCAATCAACAGCAAGGAGCAGTGATTGCTGTAAGCGCTGCAGGCAGTGCTTTGCTGAATGGTGGCACTGGCAGCAGTCCAGCATGCAGCAGAAAGCAGGGCAGATCCAAAAGGATCTGCAGTCAGCAGCTCCACAGCGTTTGCAAGATGAAGGTCTAGTACCTGATGCCAATGGTCTCTTTGCTGTGCAATGCCCGGTTTGCAGGTAGTCTTGTCTGGACACAATTATGTTGCCAGAGTTGGCAATATACAACCAACCGCTTAGAATGGTTTATGCAGATAATGTGACTGAGGTGCTGCTATGTATGCAGGTTGGTGGTTTCTGCTCAGGATGTTCATCAAGTTCATGACAGCACAGAGTATGCTCCCAGAGACAGACAGCAACAGGACTCTGCCCCAGAAATGGCAACTGGGTTCACCACAAAGGAACTGCAGAAAATGATGCTTCAGCAACAACAGCGAGCCAGGCAATTTGCAAAGCAACAACAGCTGGTAAGAATCTTGCACACCAAGCATGAATTGAGCAGTTTGTGGTTTCATCTGATTTCTTGAGAGGCTTGAATTTGGTCAAGCCAGGTATGATTGATTCAAGTGAATGGCTTGAGGCAGCAGACAATTGTCCTCAGCTCCAGCATTGTGATGCGTCTGCCTGTGTGACCAAGAAGTATGCACGCAGGGCGGAATAGTCTCGGAACGGTATGGCACATCAACAGCAGCCTTGACAGGAACTGAACAGACAATGGCCATGCAAGAAGCAGTTGCACATGCAAGTCAGCAACACACCTATGATGAGTCAGGAAATCACGCCTCTGATAGAGGGACAAATCAGAGTCATTTTAGGGGCGGTTCATCAAGGGGTGCAGGCCATGAGTCTGGTCATTACAGCTCCAGGCAAAACAAAAGTGACGGTGCTGGTGGGCCCAGTCTGTATAAAGCACAATACGCTGCAGTAGATCTGGACAGAGGCAGCGCAAGAGGCGGCGGTAGGGGTAGAAAGCATGGTAGAGGGCATGCTGGCAGAAGCAGAAATACACATTGATATGATCAAAATGTAAGCTTGGTGCTTTAAATGCATTGTGGAATGCTGAAACTGAATTAATGTGTTTCAAATGAACAGGATAAAAAACACTTGCAGCTTGTGGCAATCAGAAGATCACAAAATAGCAATGTCAGTAATGTGGTCGAATCACATGCTTGTACAGGATTAGCTGATAGGTCTCAACAGGTTGCAGCACCCATGACAGACTGATGATTGATGTACGGCGAGCAGCTCCAACTGATACAGATCTGCAGCTGCTGGTGAGACAACCTACTAGTAGTACGCAGGCTTGCATACTAGCTGTGGCATGAAGATATGCTTGTTGATGAAAACACATGATGCCGCATGCTTGATCCCACCCTGTTTTGAAATCAGTCCTGCACAGTGGTATTGATACCACTAGCTGATATCAGCTAAACTCGCTGGACAATGAACCTGACATTCAGTCAAACCTGAGCAAATATTTCTGTCCTGATTGTGTGTCTTGATTGTCAAATGCTGCTTTGTACTGTCTGAATGGCAAAGGCTTAGTCCTACACAGAGAAACCACCATGAGCATGTCGCAAGGCGTGACAAAGAGCAAAGCAGTTCACAAAGGCCCTGCAGAGCCACGAAGGCCCTGCAGAACCACTTTTGCATCTGTGATTGACACATGCAGCACACCTGACAACAAGTTGACCTTTCTGTAGCAGTGGGACCAGCTTGTGCAGAACTGCTTTCTTGCTTTCCTTGTCACCTCCTCTTGTGCCACCTGCACACAATCACCAAATACAGCTCTGTCTGTCAGGCAGCCCCGTCAAAGAGAAGCTGGCGGAGGACTTGAGTTTCTTCTGAGTATTTTAGCATGGTGCATGGTCATGTTGAAACTGTGCAAGGGTGCTGACACAACTCATGCGTGTTATTCATATTTTCTTTGTCAACAAAAAACATCATACAAAGAGGGCGACAATATTGAATAGTGAACAAAGCTCATGATGTTGCATCTGGCTACCTGAAAGCCAGAAACCTTTGCAAGTCAGGTCCTTGAAGATGAGCAGAGAAGTTGGAATGGTCAGAGGTTTCATTGACATGCCGCCATATGTGACAATGGTGGAGCCAGGTGCCAATGACTTGGCCACTGCTGTTGATGATGCTCCACCGACACAGTTCAGGCCAAGTTTGGGTCTGGGCATATCAGCTGATGCTGCATCTCACACATGACAACTAGGTGAGGTTGCCCTTTCTGGTTACAATACATATTTTGGTGAGAAGTGCTCACGCAAAGTACGGAGCATGCGAACTGCTCAGAATGCAGCAAATGGCTCAATCACAAAAACCTAGCCATTCAGCTTATCAGCGGTGCCATAAGTACGAGTCATATGGCTCACCCAATGCAGCTTTGAGCTTCTCATCTGTGGTCACAACATCAGCTCCAAGCCCTCTGAGATAATGCTCAACCTCAGACATATTAGGTCTATCTCTCACCACATTCAATGTGTGTATGCCTTTAGCCTTGGCCAGTTGGATGACAAGCTGCAGCAAGTCTTTTGTCCAGAGATGAAACGTCACAATGGACAGGGTTGCCAGCAACTAAACCTATGGCTTGAAAAGGTGCAGATGGCCTAACCTGTCCTACAGCGCTATTTGCGCCATTCTGAACGATGACATCTCCTTCTTTCAAGTCAACAAACTCCTCCAGCATGCGAAGCGCTGTGGGAGGACTGCAGACAGGACAGTCCTTGACATTCTCATGTTGCAATGCTGCTTGCTGCCTTACATGTAAGCACTGTTGTCCATGCTCACTTGATGGACATAGTTGCAGCAGCTTCAATAGGGACGTCATCAGGGAGGACATGCACCGCCGTAGCATCAAAGACAGCAGATTGCCTCCAGGTTCCTGCACCAGCATCTAGGGGAACTACCAGTGCACCTTCAAGCAGACCTGCCTGCATATACAGCTTTTAGTGCATAAAAGCTCATAGCATGCTGTTACACCCAGTTGCGTAGAAAATGGCATACATATTTGTAACGTCAAACGAGCTCAACCTGTTTTCCTGATTTTCGCACCCTTGCTACCCCTTCATTTCCAGCTATTGCAGGCAAAGGTGGCTTGATGGGATACTTGCCCTGTATCTGATTAATATCCGACGGATTGATCGGAGCCTGCAACGGGATTGCTGCAGGTTAAGGCCAAATGACGGGCAAAAATACTATACTTTGACACTGTGCCTTGGTAACATACCGCCAGAAAGTCTACCAAAACCTGAGCAGCTTCTGGCGGTGCAACGACGTTTTTCTGCAGCGACAAGACCTCGCTTGGGTTGCCGTGAGCCTTGTAAACCAGCCCTTCTGACATGTACGTGCGTCGAAAAGGTCGCCTACAACTCGCAAGCGATCTAGCCAACATCACGGAAGATGTCGCAACCATGGTCCCGTCCGGTCGATCAGAACATCGGAAGATTACTGATTGCTGCTTATCTTAGTCATAGGACACTTTGAACGGCGAGCCAAATCAACCAGGCTGGTACTGCAGATCTGCAGCGGGTACCGCAATGCAGAGTACCTGCTGATTTTGATGAAGAAAACTGCAGGTACTACTGTACATAATAGCTGTCTTGGTACCATGTTTAGCTGGTATCTGTCTCGGTACCAGTCACCGGTTCAAGACAAGTCTTTTACTGAATCGCCTGCCTTGACCTGCAACACGCTGAAAGACAAAACACATAAGAGTCAATACCGTACACATTCGAGATGGTGCTGCAGCCATTCACGTCAGTGGCACCCATCGTAGCCGGCATGGCCGCAGCAGCATATGCCCTTTTCTACACCCAGAACAACTACAAAATCTTTGGTGGTACTGTTGCCTCAACGGACATTGCTTCATGGAAGCCTGAGCACATAGAGGCAACACGACGGCGGATGTTCAACATGGAGCGCGAAGCAGCGCCTGATGATCCTGTCATCTTGAACCCCTTCAGACACAACATCCCAGCAACTGTGAAGAATGCTGCCAACCTCCCTGACCCGTCTGAAGCATAGGGGATAGCCGGTGTTACACACAATAGGGTGGTCTCACGTGTCGTTGGTTGTGCCTCAGCTCAGGAGCGACTTTTGCCTTGAGCAGCCTTACTCCAAGGTCCCGAAACAGCCAAACATACTAACGTTACTTATAATTATCTGATTCAATTCAGCCCTGCAGCTTGTGTCAAGTTTATTCATGAGGCTGTTTGCACTTCAGGGCCAGTTGTTGTATACATTGACCAATTAGATTTTGTAGTTGTTCCTGCCCTTGTGATGTTCAGCTCTGAAGCAGCTGATCGCCTTCTTGATAGCACACATTGAACGACAGGCCAATGCAAGCTAGCTGGAAACTTGTTATCGAGCTTGATCAAATTACAGACATGTAAGCATAATGTTCATTGGATTGTTGCCATCCAAACGTTGATGATGGAGACTTACAGGACGCATGTCATGCATATACATATGTACTTGGTAATCAATCTATTGCACACAGAGGGAGCTGTTATGCATCTCTGTGTCTCCTGCAGCTGCCACCAAAGGCTGTGCAATTTGTCATCCCAGCGAGCACTTCTGGCTCCAAATTTGGTTTAAACTTAATGCTCTGTGCACAAGTAAGACAGTCTGTTGGGTGAGTTGCCACAAGAGCACCTGCACAAGTTGAGGGAGCTATAGCAACCAGGTGACTCTGACTTTATTGCTATGTGGCACATGTATGATGCATGTTGAGCTGAAGGAGGATAAGCCTGCTGTACGTACAGCCACAAGTCCAAAGAGGGCTTGTACAAAGTGGCAGGAGCAGCGTGTGCAGTGCCATTTGCCCTGACGATAAGGCATGTGGAAGATGTGCTGGCGTGTACATGGCATCATGTACTATCAATCAGGGATAGTCGCGTTCAAGGATAGTCCGCGCAAAACGGCCCTTGGTATCAAGACCCTTGTTACTTTGCTGAGCTGTGATGAAATGTGGCTCCCGTCAGCTTAGCGTAACTGGATATATGAGTCATTACAGCTGTCCGTGCGGGAAAACGGAGAACGTGACTCCCAAACAGCCACACGGAGTGCTCAAAATCGAGGCGAGACGCATTGGTGGTCACGTCACTTCTCCACAACAGTGTGATCAGACAAGATTATCGGGCGAAGGCTGTCGTTGGTGTGCATCAGGCGTAAATTGTTTTAGTCCTTCAGCCGCATTGATGGAGGCCTCGGCCAGTAAGAACTCTCTGCTGGGCTTGCACCAGGATCTGCTCGTGAAGGTCTTGCTGCAGTTGGAGCCTCGAGACTTGCAGAGCGTCAGCTGCTCGTGCAAAGCTCTGGCCTTGACCGACTCCCCTTTATGGCAGTCCTTATTCTTCCACAAATGGGATGTGCCACGAGGCTCACACTTGAACTACAAAAAGCTATATTTTAGGAGGGAGCAAGTTTTGCGATATTTGGAGTCAGTGTGCAATCGGTTGAAGCCGGAAGAGGAACCCAGCTTGCAAACATTGCACGACGGTCGAAGGGTCGTTGGTGCCGGCAGATTCGCCATACTCTGCCCAAGTAAGCTCATAAGCTCCAGTCTGTCATCGTGTGGGGACTTTGACCTATTGGTCATAGCAGGCCTAAACGTTCATTCGCGTGCACAGGACTGGTGGAAGTTGTTCTGAGTGCAATGTCAGTCGAAAAGACGACGACCACCCTGCTAAAGCACCAGGTTTTGTCACTGGTTCAGCTTGTGGTTTATGTTGTATATGAGGAAGCCATTGCTATGGGTCAAGCCACCAGTGCAAATCTGCTGCTGATTACGGAGCTTTCAGAGGCACTCATGTGGAGGCTTGCTGGCACCGCAGCCACTTCTGCAGCTTCAGGTCTGCACACATACGCTGCTCTGGCCATCCTGTGTGGGTGTGCATGCAGTTCTATGCATGTATCTCTTCTGTTTCTGAGCTATGATGTGGGCTGTAGGTGGTGAGCAGCACAAAATGCATCAGGACAGCACCAAGCTTGCAGTTGTGCTTCTGCAAGATCAACAGGTGCACTTGCAACAGATCAGTTCCCACTACAACATGTGCTATATGGTTATGGCCAACTAGACGCAGACAAATGTGCATGGCAAGTTTAGTGCCCATATAGCTGCACAGTGCAACATCAGCTCTGAGTGCTGGACCAGAATGGTAACAATCTTTACCTGGTGTTGTGGGCAGGTGATGCATGTGCATCAGTTTTGCATCACACCTGTCAGCTATCTGCACTGCTCTTGTTTTTGACTACGCATTTCGGGACTCTTGGCTGCCTCAATTAGAATTTGTTTCTCTGAAGACACAATGTCCTGATTTCATTTCCCAACCCCCGAGTCTGTTGCACACTGTAGCCATCTGCTGTGTGTCTGCAGGGTGTTGGCTCATCAGCTTCCCAAAGTGAGGAGCTTCGTGTGGCATCTGCAAGACTGCTTGCAGCTCAGGGCATGGTTCGTGAGGGCGTTATGACAGGGGCATGTAGGCACGGGCCTGTGAGTGGCTGGCCATCCCCTTCTAGCTCAGCTGGCCCTGCAACTGCCTCCTCTGTCAAAAAGGTTTGTACACTCGTGAGCTGTATGCCTATGTGCCATGTTTCTTATACACAGTGCAGCATCGCTTGTGCAGCATCACTTCTACGTACCAAAATATGTTGGCGCTTCGCTGCGATCTATCTTCTGCTACTGCTCATCTGGCCTGCTATACTGTCTAAAAGGATACAACCAAAGTTTATAGCTCTTTGGTTTGTCTGTTGGTATCAAAGAACGGGGATGCTTCTTCCCCTAATTGTTGTAATATCCTGAGTAGTAATACTATCATACTGTTGTCCCAGCCCGCATTTTGCACCAAAGGCTTTGGTTGTGCAAAGCTGCTTCACAGCAAAATGCTTCCTATGTGATCTCTCAGCTGAGTCTGTTGTTTCTGCAAGCTGCTGCTCTCAGCAGCAATAGTTTTTAGTTCCAGCCATGTTTCGCTGATGGACTGCAAGCAAATGTGGTGCTGTGCCACAACACCTGTGTTCTGCTTCATGATCCGTCCAAATTTGCATCTGCTGCTCCGTTGCTGCACTAAACCCTCTCACAACACCATTTGTTGTCTCATTTGCTGTTGGGCTTGTGGGTGTGTGTCAGCGTCATTTTCCGATTCATCTTTGTACTCATCTTTGCACAAAATCCAGGTGAGGTGTTAGATTATGAGCAAATTGCGCAACCTGGGGATGACTTGTGACCATGAAGATAAACACGGCTGACATGTTTTCAACATCAATCTTGTTTGCGGCGCCAGAACACGACAGACAAAACCCTGCAGGATCTGACCTCATGACATCATGTCTTGTTTCTACTCGCTGTTGTGTTTGCAACATGAGGAAGGCAAGCTGCTGTGAAGAACACTCCGCATGACATCATCTTTTGTCTGCAGGACAACAAGCGCCAAACTGGTGCAGATCAGACCTGAGCTGCATTTTCTTCCACTCTCAGATGCCTGGATCTGATGTGCTGTTGGGCTTTCAGGACAAGAAGGATGAGCGGCTGAAGAGCCACCCTCATGATCCCTCTCTCACATGCTTGGTTCTGATGTGCTGCTGGGCTTGCAGGACAAGAAGGGCAAGCTGCTGAAGAACCACACTCGTGACATCAGGCGTGACACCATGGGTGGTGCGGGTCAGGTGGAAGCCGGCCTGGTGGGTCGCTGGATGGCCAAGAAGTCCAAGCAGAATGCGTCAGCCAGTCGTCAGATGGCCGACAAGCTTGTGCGCCTCAGCCCAAAGTCCCTGCTGACGATGTTCAAGAAGACAAGTCTGCAACCTCTGCCCTTGAACTCAGCGGTACTTACCTCCTCTCTTTGGTGACTTGGCACTTATCATCAAGTCTTTTGACCCTGAGTCCAAATGCTAACACAACTTTGAGACTTGTTTTATTTCGTTTTTGGGTGCAAAGTTTTGCCCAAAAATGTTTCAGAGACTGGATCACATCAGTTGTGGACATCACATTGTGTGGCTGTCATCTGCGGTCTGCATCTGAGCTGCTGACCTGTGGTGACAAGGTGTTGTTGTGGCAGTCCTGCTTTTAGAGTGTTCCAGTGTTGTGAATAGTTTGGGGATTTTGTATTGGGTCCAGCCCCAAATCTGAGCCATACTCATGTCGCCCGTATCTATGTGATCTGCATGCTTTACCTGCGTCTGAGTGTGAGTATGAGCGAGCCTGTGCTGTTATAGCTTGGTCCTGCCACAAGCAGCAGCCCAAAATCATTAGCTCAGTCCTGCATCTGCATCGCTGCAGCGCTTGTGTGACTGTTCAAGCACAATGCACCGTCACTTGACCAATGCACAAAGCGCAGTGCATGAGTTATTGGCATGCAAAGATGGCCTGTTTGGCTTCCATGTTCGGGAAGCAGTAGGCAGGTATTAGGCATTAATTACTGTCATCTTACGGTGTCAGCCACTAGCCACCATGAGCGACATAGAGATGCCCATTATGTATGTCCATTGCATGTGTGGTTGCAGCTCAATGGTTGGTGATAAGTCTTCGTGGGATACAAATGCGTGCGTGATGTCAATCTCAGTGATTGACCATGCCGTTTTATCATCCCATGCTTCAAATGCACCTTGCCCCTCGCCAACCTCGTTGCCAAACCATGTTCCACACCCTTCACCACCGTCTAACCGCATGGTGAAGACACCACAAGTCATTGGTGAAGCAGCAAAAGGGTGTGGAACATGGTCTGGCAATAAGCTTGCTGG